>Ga0190275_10000022_pt1 | contig 237410 bp, 224 predicted proteins | sample Popmic550T_FD_133745 | JGI IMG/M metagenome (GOLD analysis project Ga0190275, IMG submission 133745) | Populus adjacent soil microbial communities from riparian zone of Yellowstone River, Montana, USA - 550 T | ecosystem: Environmental > Terrestrial > Soil > Riparian zone > Trees stand...
CCCCGTGCCACTCACCTTCACCGGCTCCTCGTCGAACCAGCGACTGTCCGGGTCGATCGGCGCCGGCACCGGCGTCCCCCTGACCGAGAGAGCTTCATTGACCGAGGCGCTACGCCTCGGCCTCCCCGCCGTGGGCACCGTGTCGGCCACCGCCTGCGGGGCGACCAACCGACTCTGCCCCGGCCCGCTGCGCATCACCTTCACCCTGGTGCGCGTCGACCCCGGCACCGGCGCCATCCAGGCCACCCTCGCCTCCTCCGCCGGTCAGACCCTCATGACCGAAGCCACCCGCCGGGCCTCCACCATCACCGCCGGCAACGCCGGCATCCCCAACCCCAACCCCGCCCTCCCTCCCATCGTGCCGCCGACGCCGGCCATCGCACCCCACACGGTGCGAGCCGGGAACAACGTCAAGCTCAACGCACTGGTCGTGAAGCCCCCGACCAGCCTGAACCTGGCCGGCGTTACCCCGACGGGCACGGTGTCGTTCCTCATCGATGGCCAACCGGTGGGTGTGTTGCCGGCCAAGGCCCCCGTGTCTGCGGGATACCAGTTGGCGGTGCCGTACGGCAGCAACAACTCGTACTCGATCCCGGTGCCGGCCACCACCAACGTGGGGACGCACACTGTGACGTTGCGGTACTCGGGCGATTCGTTGTTCCAGCCCAACCTGGCCAGCTACCCGTTCGAGGTCACCCACCGGCTCGCCCCGGTCTACGAGTGCGAACGACCGGGCCTGGGCTTCACGTATGTGGGCCGGGCCAACGTGGTGGCCAGCGCCTCGGTGCCCTCGGTGGTGGCCGCCGGTGACGAGGTGACGATGGCCCACCCGGAGCTGCGTCTGTTGCTGGACCGCGGTCCCAGCACCGGCGGCGGCTCGGGCCTCGATGAGGTGATCAACAACTTCACCGGCTTGGAGATCGCCTACAGCACGGGCGGCACGTCCTCGGCCACGGGAGTGGTCCGCACCAACACCACTCGCATGGACGCGGCCGGCGATCCCGACCAGGTGGTCGAGTTCCAAGGCCTCGCCATGATCATCCAGCCCGAGGGGGAGCCTGGTGAGGTGGTGCCGATCACCATCGAGTCGTTCAAGGTCCACTTCGACGGCATCGGCCTGACCATGATCTGCAACCCGGTCGGTGACCCGGTCACCCTGGGCCAGGTCACCGTGGCCGGCACCACGTTGTCGGTGGCGCCGACGGGGACTGTGCGCGCCGGTACCCAGGTCACCCTCGACGCGGTGACCGGGCCGGTGAGCTCGTCGGGCGGGGTGGTCGAGTTCCTCGATGGGACCACCACCATCGGTGTGGCCAACGTGAACGATCGGGGTGAGGCCTCGATGACCACCACCGGACTCCCGGTGGGTGAGCGGTCCTTGACCGCCCGCTACCTGGGTGGGCTGACGGTGCCGATCACCACCTCGGAGGCCGTGCCGCTCACCGTGATCGACACCTTCGACTGTGCGGCGTTCACCCAGGCGGGCAACGCCGCGGTGGTGCGCCTGGTGTATCTGGAGCTGCTGGGGCGGTGCCCGGATCAGGCCGGGTTCGATCACTGGGCCGGCCGCCTCGATGGTGGGGCCTCGGCCTCGACGTTCGCCAGGTCGATCTCGGCCACTGACGAAGCCGTCGGGCGTGTCGTCGATGACGCCTACCAGACCATGCTGGGCCGCCCCGCCGATCCCTCGGGTCGAGCCTTCTGGGTCGATCGTCTCCAGGCCAGCGGTCGCTACGACCAGTTGCTGGCCGATCTGGCCGCGTCGCCGGAGTTCTGGACCAAGGCCGGCGCCACCAACACCGGGTTCGTGACCCGGGTCTATGACCGGCTCCTGGGCCGGGCCCCCGACACCGCGGGCCTGAACCACTGGGTCGGCCGCCTCGACGCCGGGACGTCCCGGCGGGCGTTGGTGCTCACCCTGGCCAACCTGGACGAGCCGTTGGGTCGCCTGGTGGTCGACGCCTACGACGAGATCCTGGGCCGGGCCCCGTTCGCGGCCGAACGCACCGACGGGATCGCCTACCTGCGGGCGACCGGTTCGCGCTCAGGGCTCTACGCCCAGCTCATCGGCACCACCGAGTTCCACACCCGGGCCCAGAGCTACCCCAACCCCGAGGACTGACCGCCCCCGAGGTCAGCTGATCGCGGGCCGCCCACCGTCACCCGGTGGGCGGCCTGCCGTCGGTGGCCCCGCTGACGGGCTCAGAACGCTGGCGCCGGGCTCAGTAGCGCTCGCGGCGGACCTTGACCCGGCGGCCCCGGAGGGTCGTGTTCTGGAGGCCGTCGATGACCTCGTCGACCTTGCCCGAGGGCACCTCGACCAGGGAGAAGCGCTCCTGGATGTCGATGTGGCCGATGTCGCGGCCGGTCAGGCTGGTCTCGCCGGCGATGGCCCCGACCAGGTCACCGGGCCGGACCCGGCCCTCGCGGCCCGCCCCCACGAACAGGCGGGTCATGCCCTCCGCCGGCCCCGACTGGGTGCGGGCCGTCCGCTCCCGGGGCCCGGGGCCCCGCTCGGCGGCGCCGCCGGCCCGGGCCGGGCGACCGTGCTCGCGACCGTCGCCACCCCGGTCCCCGGGCCGGTCCGGGCGGGCCGGCCGGTCCTCGCGGAGGGTGACCCGCGGGATGTCCTGCTCGTCGTCGCCCCCGGCCCCGGCGGTGGCCTCGTGGGCCATCTTCACCGCGGCCAGGGCGATCTCCATCAGGTCGTGCTCGTCGCTGAGGGACTCGACCACCACCCGCACGTGGTCCAGGTCGTCGTCGGCCAGCAGGTCCTCCAGGGCGTCACGGGTGAGCTGCAGGCGCCGGGTGCGGAGGTCGGCGACGGTCGGCACCTGGGCCGAGGCGATGGCCTGCTTGGTGGCCCGCTCGATGGTCTTGAGCATCCGGTGCTCCCGGGGGTCGACCAGGGTGATGGCCACCCCCTCCCGGCCGGCCCGGCCCACCCGCCCGATGCGGTGCACGTAGGCCTCGGGCGCCGAGGGCACGTCGTAGTTGACCACGTGGGTGAGCTGGTCCACGTCCAGGCCCCGGGCGGCCACGTCGGTGGCCACCAGCAGGTCGGCGGTGCCGCCCCGCAGGCGGTTCATCACCCGGTCGCGCTGCTCCTGGCCCATGCCCCCGTGGAGGGCCTCGGCCCGGTAGCCCCGCCCGTTCAGGGTCTCGGTGAGCTGGTCGACCTCGGCCCGGGTCCGGCAGAAGACGAGGGCCGCGGTCGGGGCCTCGACGTCCAGGATGCGGCCCAGGGCGGTGGCCTTGTGGGGCCGGCGGACCAGGTAGGCCACCTGGCGGACCCGGGGGGCCTGGCCCGGTGCCGTGGCCTCCCGGCCCATCTCCAGGCGGACGGGGTCGCGGAGGTGGCGGCGGGCGATGGCCCCGATGCGGGGGGGCATGGTGGCCGAGAACAGGACGGTCTGGCGCCCGTCGGGGGCCCGGTCGAGGATGGACTCGATGTCCTCGGCGAAGCCCATGTCGAGCATCTCGTCGGCCTCGTCCAGCACCACGGTGGCCAGGGCGTCGAGCCGCAGGGAGCCCCGCTCGAGGTGGTCGATGGCCCGGCCCGGGGTGGCCACCACCACGTCCACGCCGTCATGCAGGGCTCGGAGCTGGCGGAAGATGGGCTGGCCCCCGTAGATGGGCAGCACCCGGGCCCCGAGGGCCCGCCCGTAGCGGTGGACGGCCTCGGACACCTGCACGGCCAGCTCCCGGGTGGGCACCAGGACCAGGGCGGAGGGGGCCGGCCCACGGTCGCCGCCGCCCAGGCGCTGGAGGAGGGGAAGGGCGAAGGCCGCCGTCTTGCCGGTGCCGGTGGCGGCCTGGCCCAACAGGTCCCGGCCGCCGATCACCGGAGGGATGGCCTCGCGCTGGATGGGCGTCGGCTCCTCGTAGCCCAGACCGGCCAGGGTCTCGATCAGCTCGGGTCGGAGGCCCAGGTCGGTGAAGGCCGGCCCGGCGTCCTCCCCCGGGTCGGACGGGGCCCCGGCGTGAGCGTCGGGCTCAGCTCGGGCCGTCCCGTCGGCCGAGGCCTCGGGCGGGATCGTCTCACCGGCCGGGGGCTCGGGCGGGGCCTCGGGCGGCATCGTCTCGTCGGCGTCGGGCGCGCCGGTGGCGTCGGGGGTGTCGATCGTTCGCTCCTCGGGGCGGGCGCGGCCACCAGGCCGGGCCCAGGGCTCTCACCGGCGGTGAGGGGGCGCTCCAGCGTACGGCCCGTGGCCCTCCGACCACCCGATCGGCGGTGGGCGGGGGCGCGCCGGGCACACTGGTCGGGTGGTGGTGGCGCGCGTCAGTGTGGTCGAGGTCCTCATCATCGGCGCGCTGCTGGTGGTGGTGCTGGCCGCGGGAACCATCGCCGTCCGGAACCGGCGCCCGCCGCCCTGACGGCCCGGGCTGCCGGGGGGTCGGCGTTCAGCCGGCGACGCGCTCGAAGATCAGGATGGTGTTGCCGCCCTCCTGGAACGCCTGGGCCAGGCGCCAGCCCTCGGCCCCGCGCTTGTTGAGGGTCGAGGACAGCGAGCGCATGTTGATGCTGCCCTTGTTGACGTCGGTGTCGTACTCGTACCTCGGCATGGCGCACCCGATCATCCGTGAGGCGGTGAAGGGAGCGGACAGTACCCGGCGCGCCACGGCCGGGCCGGCCGTCGGCGGGGCCCTCGCCGGCCGCTCCGCTCGGCGGCCCGCCCGAGCCGCCCGGGCCGGGGTCGCGTGCCCTCGCCGGCGCCGGGATCGTCACCCGATCGACACATGGGTGGGGGTGTGCGAGCCTGGGCCCGGGTCGCGGGCGGCGACGAGGACAGGAGACGGAGCGTGCGTGCACGACGACGGATGGCGGTGGCCGGCGCCCTGGCGGTCCTGGCCGCCACCGCGCCCACGCCGGCCGGCGGCGCCCCCACCGGGCCCGCCCCGCGGGTGGTCGAGGCCACCACCACCCCCACCCCCACCGGGGAGCTGCGCTCCCAGACCATCACCCTCACCGACGGGCGGGCCCGGGCCGGGGCCCCCGCCGCGGGCTGGACCACCGAGGTGGACGTGGCCCCGGGCACCCAGATGGTCGGCGTCTCGTGGCGGGGCCCGGCCGATGTCGAGGTCGAGATCCGGGGCCGGTCCGGCTCCGGCCCGTGGACCGACTGGGCCGGCCTCCACGCCGACCTCCCCGACGCCGAGGGCACCGGTCGTCTCGGCGCCGGCCCGGCCTGGCTGGGCCGCGCCGGGGTCGACACCGTCGCCGTCCGCGTCGTGCACGGCGAGCCCACCGACCTGCAGCTGGAGGCCATGGCCCACGAGGGCTCCGCCGGCACGGCCCGGGCCGCCCTCGACGTGGCGGCCACGCCGGCCGGGGGGCCGCCCATCCACACCCGGGCCGAGTGGGCGCCCGGCGGCTGGCAGGGGTGGCGCTCGGGCTGCACGGCGGCGCCGGCGGTGATGGACCAGCTCCGCTTCGCCGTGGTCCACCACACGGTCAGCTCCAACACCTACGGGCCCGGCGACGTGCCCGGCCTGCTGGCCGGCATGTACCGGTTCCACACCCAGACCAACGGGTGGTGCGACATCGCCTACACGTTCTTCGTCGACCGCTTCGGGGGCGTGTGGCAGGGCCGCAGCGGCAGCCTCCACGACCCGGTCATGGGCGGCCACGCCAAGGGCTTCAACACCGACAGCGTCGGCGTGGCCCTGCTCGGCCAGCACCAACCCGGCGCCTCGCCCCCGGCCACCGCCCCCTCGGGGGCGGCCATGGTCGCCCTGCGCGACCTGCTGGCCTGGAAGCTGTCCATCCACGACGTCGACCCCCGGGCCACCATCGCCATCACCAGCCGGGGCAGCCCCAAGTACGCCGCGGGCCGGGTGGTGCACCTCCCCACCATCCAGGGCCACCGCGACTCGGGGCTCACCTCGTGCCCGGGCGACCTGACCTACGCCCGCCTGGCCCAGCTCCGCTCCGACGTGGCCGGGCGCATCGCCTCGACCGCGGCCCCCAGCCGGTGGGCGCCGGCGTCCACCGGCCTGCGGTTCTTCGACCGGGTCCGCGACGACGCCGCCGGCCGTGACGTGCGCTCCAGCGCCGCGGCCCGCGACGCCAGCCTGGTGGTCCGGGCCGGGTACCCCCGCGACAACGTCGTCCACGACCTCGTCTTCGCCCCCGGCACCGACGCCCGGATCGGCATGGTCGACCGCATCTACCGGGCCGCCTTCACCCGGCCCCCCGACGCCCCGGGCCTGGCCTACTGGGTGAGCCAGCGCGACCGCGGGCGATCGGTCCGCTGGTTCGCGGCCGCCTTCAGCGCCACGCCGGAGTTCCGGGCCCGCTACGACGCCCTCGGCGACGCCGCCTACGTGGAGGAGCTGTACCGCAACGTGCTGGGCCGGGGAGCCGATGCCTCCGGCCTGCAGTACTGGACCCGGCGCCTGGCCTCGGGCACCACCCGGGCCGAGGTCCTGACCCTGTTCTCCGAGTCGCCGGAGCACATCTGGATCACCCACGCCGTGACCAGCGTGACCCGGGCCTGGTTCTCCCTGCTGCGCCGGGGCCCGGCCCGAGCCGACTGGACCTACTGGACCCAGCGCTTCGGGGCCGGCGACGACAACCACGACATGGTGCGCGCCATCGTCCACAGCCCCGAGTACGCCCGAGGCGCTTAGCGACGCCGGGACGCGACCTGCCTCGCGCCGTCACCGATCGGGCGACGGCACGTCCGTAGCATGGCCCCGTGCTCCCCGACGGGCCCCGCCAGGGGCGGCTCATCCGCTCCGCCACCAAGCGACGGCGCCAGCAGCGCAGCCTCGCCGTGGTCCTGGTGCTGTCGCTGCTCGGCTTCGCCTGCGTCAACGAGCGGGTGACCGGTGCCGGCATCGTCGGCGACCGCGGCTCGTCGTCCACCGGCGACGACGACGGGGAGGCGGCGGCCGGCCCCGACGGCGGCCCCTCCTCCGCCCCGGCCCCCGGCCCCGACGGCCCCACCGCCAACGAGTCCGGCTACGACGGGTGGGTCGACCCCGCCTCGTCGGGCAACCCGTGGACCACCGAGGTGTCGGGCCTGCTCACCTTCCGGGGCAACCCGACCCGCTCCTACTACGGCTCCGGCCCCATGCCCACCGCCCCCGAGGTGCTCTGGAGCGTCCCCGGCGAGGGCGGCTTCTGCGGCGAGTCGGCGGTGGGCGGCCAGTCGAAGACCTGGTGCGGCACCGGGTGGACGGGCCAGCCCTCGGTGTGGGAGGACGGCGACACGACCTGGGTGGGGTTCGGGGCCTACGACAAGAACGTCCACTTCCTGGACGCCACCGACGGCACCGACCTGATCGAGCCCTTCGACATCGGCGACATCGTCAAGGGGTCGGTCACCCGCGACCCCGACGGCTTCCCCCTGCTCTACAGCGGCAGCCGGGCCGACTTCCACGTCATCGCCACCGACCGCCCGGCGGCCGAGAGCCTGTGGAGCATGAACGCCGAGGACGTCTCGCCCACCAAGTGGAACGACGACTGGGACAGCTCCCCCCTCGTCATCGACGACTACCTGTTCGAAGGGGGCGAGAACGGCCAGTGGTACGTCATCAAGCTCAACCGGGGCCGGGACGCCGAGGGCCTGGTCACCGTGGACCCCGAGATCGTGTTCCACGCCCCGGGCTGGGACGAGGAGCTGACCGCCGACCTGTCCGGCTCGGGCAGCCGCCAGGACGACGTGTCCATCGAGGACTCGCTGGCCATCTCGGGCGACACCGTCTACTTCACCAACTCCGGCGGGCTGGTCCAGGGCTGGGACATCGGCGGGCTGGCCGACGGCGAGGAGCCCCGGCGCACCTTCCGGTTCTGGACCGGTGACGACACCGACGCCTCCATCGTGGTCGACGAGGAGGGGATGCTCTACGTGGCCCAGGAGGTGGACCGCAGCTCCAGCGCCGAGCGCAACGCCGAGGTCGGCCAGCTCATCAAGCTCGACCCCACCCGGCCCGACGATCCGCTGGTGTGGTCGGTGGCCGACGACGGGGGCATGTGGGCCACGCCGGCCATCGCCGGCGGGGTGGTCATCGCCCCCACCGACGGCGGGCGCATCGTGGGCGTCGACCGGGAGACGGGCGAGGTCCTGTGGGAGAAGGACCTGCCCGGCCCCACCTGGTCGTCCCCGGTGGTGGTGGACGACGTGTGGGTCCAGGGCGACTGCAACGGGGTGCTCCACGGCTTCGACCTGTCGGACCCCAGGGTCGAGCCACCCGAGCTGTGGGCGGTGGAGCTGGAGGGCTGCGTGGAGTCCACCCCCGCGGTGTGGGACGGCCGGATCTACGTCGGCGCCCGCGGCGGCAAGTTCTACGCGCTGGGCGATCCCTGACCGGCTCATGGTGGGCCACGGCCCGCCGATGAGGGTTCCATGGTTCGCACCGGCGGTCGCCGCAGCGCGTGGCGCCCCCTGGCCCTCCTCCTCGCCCTCGGCGTGGCGGCCGGCTGCTCGCAGGTGAGCGCGGGCCCGTCCCAGGCCCAGTACGCCGTGGCCGCCGACCAGGTCTGCACCGCCCACGAGGGTGAGGTCGACGAGATCGTCGAGGAGCAGGAGGCCGCCCCCGACCCCAGCCGCAGCGAACGGTGGGTCCGGGCCGAGCTCGTGCCGGAGTACCGGAAGATGACCCGGTCCCTGCAGGGCATCCGCCCCCCCGAGGGCGACGAGACCTATCTGGCCGGCCTGTACGCCGATCTGGACCACCAGGTCGACCTGCTCCACGCCAGCCCCGGCCGGGGCCGGGCCCTGGTCAGCGAGGACGAAGACCTGCGCCGCCGGTTCTCCAGCTACGGCATGAAGGTGTGCGGGCGGGTCTGATCCGGCCCCGCGGGTAGCGTTGCCGACCGTCCTGTTCGGCACCCGAGGAGACCACCGTGCCCGCCACCGTCCTTGTCGGCACCCAGTGGGGTGACGAGGGCAAGGGAAGGTTCACCGACCTCGTCGCCAAGGAGGCGTCGATGGTGGTCCGCTACCAGGGCGGCCACAACGCCGGCCACACGCTGGTGGTCGACGGTGAGCAGTACGCCCTGCAGCTCCTGCCCAGCGGGATCCTCTACGACCACATCACCCCCGTCATCGGCAACGGCGTGGTGGTCGACCCCAAGGTCCTGTTGGCCGAGATGGACACCTTCGCCCGCCGGGGCGTGGACGTGTCCCGGCTCAAGGTGAGCGGCAACGCCCACCTGATCCTGCCCTTCCACCAGGAGATCGACCGACTCACCGAGCGGCGCCTGGGCCGCTCCAAGCTCGGCACCACCAAGCGGGGCATCGGGCCGGCCTACGCCGACAAGTCGTCCCGGGTGGGCCTGCGGGTGCAGGACCTCCTCGACGCCAAGATCTTCCGGGCCAAGCTCGAGGCCCTGGCCAAGGAGAAGAACCAGGTCCTGGCCAAGGTGTTCAACCAGCTCCCCCTGGACGTGGACGAGATCGCCCAGCAGTACCTGGACGAGTACCGGCCCCGCCTCGAGGACCACATCGCCGACACCGTGAACCTGGTCCACGACGCCCTGGAGGCCGGCCAGCACGTGCTCTTCGAGGGGGCCCAGGCCACCTTCCTCGACCTGGACCACGGCACCTATCCGTTCGTCACCTCGTCCAACCCGGTGGCCGGCGGCGTGTGCACCGGGGCCGGGGTCGGCCCCCGCTACATCGACCGGGTGATCGGCGTGGCCAAGGCGTACGTCACCCGGGTGGGCACCGGCCCGTTCCCCACCGAGCTGGCCATGAGCTACGACGCGGTGGGGGCCAAGGACCGCGACGGCGCCTCCGAGGAGGAGATCCGCCTGGGCGACCACTTCGTGGACGTGGGCCGCGAGTACGGCGTCAACACCGGCCGCCGGCGCCGGCCGGGCTGGTTCGACGCGGTGATGCTCCGCCACGCCGTGCGGCTCAACTCCCTCTCCGAGCTGGCCGTGACCAAGCTCGACATCCTCGACACCCTGGACACGGTGAAGGTGTGCGTGGCCTACGAGGTGGGGGGCAAGCGGGTCACCACCCTGCCGTACCACCAGAGCGACCTCCACGCCGCGGTGCCGGTGTACGAGGAGATGCCGGGCTGGGGGACCGACCTCTCGTCGGTGACCGAGCCGGGCGGCCTGCCGCCGGAGGCCTCGGCCTACCTGGACCGGCTGGAGTCCGAGGTCGGGGTGCCGGTCACCCTGGTCGGCACCGGCCCGGGCCGGGCCCAGTACGTCCACCGCCGGGACGGCTGACGGTGACCGTCGTGGATGTCGCCGCCCGCACGTCGGTAGAGAGCCGTCGGCCCGGACCGGGAAAGGCACCGTGAAGGTCTGCGTGGTGGGCTCCGGAGGGCGGGAGCACGGCCTGGCCCTGGCCCTGGGCCGGACCGCCGAGGTGGTGGTGACCCCGGGAAACCCGGGCATCCCCGGCTCGGTGGCCGCTCCGCCCGAGGAGGTGGAGGCCGACCTGTACGTCATCGGGCCCGAGCAGCCCCTGGTCGACGGCCTGGCCGACCGGCTCCGGGCCGCCGGGCGACGGGTCTTCGGCCCCGGCGCCGACGGGGCCCGCCTGGAGGGCTCCAAGGCCTACATGAAGGACGTCGTCCACGCCGCCGGGGTCCCGACCGCCCGCTACGGCACCTTCCGCGACGTCGAGCCGGCCCTGGCCTTCCTGCGCACCCTGCCCGGCCTGTACGTGGTGAAGACCGACGGCCTGGCCGCCGGCAAGGGCGTGCTGGTCACCGAGTCGCTGGACGAGGCGGCCGACGACGTGCGCGACAAGCTGTCGGGGTCGTCGTTCGGCGACGCCGGGCGCACCGTGGTCATCGAGGAGGGGCTCACCGGCCCCGAGGCGTCGGTGTTCGTGCTCTGCGACGGGACCCGGGCCGTCGCCCTCCCGCCGGCCCAGGACTTCAAGCGCGTCGGTGACGGCGACAGCGGCCCCAACACCGGCGGCATGGGGGCGTGGTCCCCGGTCCCGTTCGACCGCGCCGGCCTGGGCGACGAGGTGGTCGAGCGCTTCGTCGCCCCCACCCTGTCCGCCCTGAGGGCCGACGGCGTCGACTACCGGGGCGTGCTCTACGCCGGGCTGATGCTCACCCCCGACGGCCCCAAGCTGATCGAGTACAACGTCCGCTTCGGCGACCCCGACAGCCAGGTCGTCCTGCTCCGCCTGACCTCGGACCTGGCCGACCTGCTGGGGGCGGCGGCCGACGGCGACCTGCCCGCCGGCGGCCCGGTGGGCGTGGCCGACGACACCCTCGTCCTGGTGGTGGCGGCCAGCGAGGGTTACCCGACCTCGCCCCGCACCGGCGACGTGATCGACGGCCTCGACGCGGCCCGCGCCGTGCCCGGGGCCGAGGTCCTGTGCGCCGGGGTGGCCGCGGCGGCCGACGGCCACCTGGTGACGGCGGGCGGCCGGGTGCTCGACGTGGTCGGCCGGGGCCCCGACGCCGCCGCCGCCCGGGCCATCGCGTACGAGGCCATGGCCTGCATCTCCTGGCCCGGCCTGCACCACCGCACCGACATCGCTGCTCCCGCCTGACGCCGACCCGTCCCGCCTGCGGGTCGGCCCGCTCGGGTCGCCGGGCCCTCGCGCCACCGGGTGGCGGGTGGGCAGGGGCCCCGCCTACGGTCCGGCCATGAGCCAGTACAAGGTCGCCGTGCTGATGGGATCACCCAACGACGGCAAGAAGATGGCCCCGGCGTGGGAGACCCTGGCCCAGTTCGGCGTCGAGGCCGACGTCCGGGTCCTCTCCGCCCACCGCAACCCGGCCGAGGTGGCCGCCCTGGCCTCCACCGCCCGCGACGAGGGCTACGCCGCCTTCATCTGCGGAGCGGGCATGGCCGCCCACCTGGCCGGCGTGGTCGCCGCCCACACCACCCTGCCGGTCGTCGGCGTGCCCCTCTCGGGCGGCGCCCTCAACGGCGTCGACGCGCTCTACAGCACGGTGCAGATGCCCCGGGGCATGCCGGTGGCCACCGTGGCCGTCGACGGCTCGCTCAACGCCGCCCTGCTGGTGGTGGAGATGCTGGCCATCACCGACGGCGACCTGGCCGCCGCGGTGGCCGCCGATCGTGCGGCCCGGGCCGAGGCCAACGCCGGCCCCCCCGCCACCTGAGCCGGTCCGCCCCGCCACGCGGCGGCGGGGGCAGGAGGCGGCCGCTCAGGGCGACGGGCGCAGCCGGCGGAAGCGCGAGCGGCGGGACGGCTCGGCGTCGTCCCGCCCGGCGGCCGGCGCGGCCCGGTGGAGGGCGGCGGCCGAGGCCGCGCTGAGCGGGCCGTCCACGTCGTCGCGGGTCTGGCGCTCCAGCTTGCGGATCTCCCGCTCCGACCGCACCGGCGCCCGGGACGCGGTGGTGCGCACCCCGCCCCGGCCGATGGCGCAGTCGACGCACAGGGCGGCCTTGCGCGGCCCCCAGGGCGTGACGATGCACTGGTCGCAGAGCCAGTGGCCGCAGTCCCGGCACACCCGCTCGGCCCGCTCGAACGGGTGGTGCACGCAGCACTCGCCGTCGGCCGGCGACGGCTGGTGGGGGCGGCGGGGGCTCATACCGTCCTTGGATCGGCCGCAGGCCAGGAGCCGTGAGCGTTCCCGGGTCGGCGAGGTCCCGACGGCCGGAGGCGGATCGGGGCCCCGGGGTAGCATCGGGCGGTGACGAGCGCCCTCCCGAACGTCCTGGCCCAGCGCTACGCCAGCCCCGAGATGGTGGCCATCTGGGCGCCGGAGGCCAAGGTCGTCCAGGAGCGCCGCCTGTGGCTGGCCGTGCTCCGGGCCCAGGCCGAGCTGGGCGTGGCCGTCCCGCCGGGGGCCATCGCGGCTTACGAGGGAGTGGTCGACCAGGTCGACCTGGCCTCCATCGCGGCCCGGGAGCAGGTGACCCGCCACGACGTGAAGGCCCGCATCGAGGAGTTCTCGACCCTGGCCGGCCACCAGGCCATCCACGCCGGGATGACGTCGCGGGACCTCACCGAGAACGTCGAGCAGCTCCAGGTCCGAGACGGCCTCCGCCTGGTGCGGCGCCGGGTGGTGGCCCTGCTGGCCCGCCTGGCGGCCCGGGCCGCCGAGCACGAGGCCCTGGTGCTCACCGGGCGCAGCCACAACGTGCCGGCCCAGGCCACCACGCTGGGCAAGCGCTTCGCCAACGCCGGTCAGGAGCTCCTCGTCGCCCTCGGCCGCCTGGACGACCTGCTGGCCCGCTACCCCCTGCGCGGCATCAAGGGCCCGGTCGGCACCCAGCAGGACATGCTGGACCTGCTGGGCGGCGACGACGCCGTCGACCACCTGGAGGCCGCGGTGGCCGCCGAGCTGGGCTTCGACCGGGTCCTCACCAACGTGGGCCAGGTCTACCCCCGCTCGCTGGACCTGGACGTGGTCTCGGCCCTGGTCCAAGTGGCGTCCGGGCCCACCAGCCTGGCCACCACCATCCGCCTCATGGCCGGCCAGGAGCTGGTCACCGAGGGGTTCAAGCCCGGCCAGGTCGGCTCGTCGGCCATGCCCCACAAGATGAACACCCGCTCCACCGAGCGGATCTGCGGCCTGTCGGTCATCCTGGGCGGCCACCTGGTCATGGTCACCGCCCTGGCCGGCGACCAGTGGAACGAGGGCGACGTGAGCTGCTCGGTGGTGCGGCGGGTGGCCCTGCCCGACGCCTTCCTGGCCCTCGACGGCCTGAGCGAGACGACCCTGACCGTGCTGGACGAGTTCGGGGCCTTCCCCGCCGTGGTCGAGCGCGAGCTGCGGCGCTACCTACCCTTCCTGGCCACCACCAAGGTGCTCATGGCCGCGGTCCGGGCCGGGGTGGGGCGGGAGGTGGCCCACGAGGCCATCAAGGACCACGCCGTGGCCGTGGCCCTGGAGATGCGGGAGAAGGGGGCCGAGACCAACGACCTGCTCGACCGCCTGGCCGCCGACGAGCGCCTGGGCCTCGACCCCGCCGCGGTGGCCGCGGTGGTGGGGGAGCCGTTGGCCTTCGTGGGCCGGGCCCGGTCCCAGGTGGCGGCGTTCGCGGCCGAGGTCGAGGCCGTGGTGGCCACCGACCCCGCCGCCGCCGGCTACGTCCCCGCCGCCATCCTCTGACGGGCTCCGAAACGAGGGCTGGACGCCGGGCGCCGAGCCGGTAGCTTCCGGCCCATGGCGATCTCCCTGCCCCACCTGGCGACCGGCAAGGTCCGCGACATCTACGACGCCGGCGACGACCGTCTGCTCATGGTCACCTCGGACCGCATGTCGGCCTTCGACGTGGTCATGGCCGAGCCCATCCCCGACAAGGGCCGGGTGCTCACCGCCATGTCGGCCTTCTGGTTCGACCACCTGGCCGACGTGGTGCCCGGCCACCTCCTGAGCACCGAGCTGGACGACCTGCCGGAGGAGGCCCGGGACCCGGCCCTGGCCGGGCGGGTGATGCTGTGCCGGCGGGCCGAGATGCTGCCCATCGAGTGCATCGTCCGGGGCTACCTGACCGGCTCGGCGTGGAAGGAGTACAAGGCCTCGGGGACCATGCACGGCACCCCGCTGCCCGAGGGGCTGCAGGAGTCCGACCGCCTGCCCGAGCCGGTGTTCACCCCCTCCACCAAGGCCGAGGTCGGCGACCACGACGAGAACGTGTCGTTCGACCGGGCGGTGGACATGGTGGGCCGCGACCTGGCCGAGCGGGCCCGGGAGGCCTCCCTGGAGCTGTACCGGCGGGGGGCGGCGTGGGCCGCCGAGCGGGGCATCATCATCGCCGACACCAAGTTCGAGCTGGGCCTGGTCGACGGGGACCTGGTGCTCGCCGACGAGGTGCTCACCCCGGACTCGTCCCGCTTCTGGCCGGCGGATGCCTGGGTGCCGGGCACCACCCCGCCCTCGTTCGACAAGCAGCCCTTGCGCGACCACCTCGAGGTCCAGGGCTGGGACAAGGCCCCGCCCCCACCGGCCCTGCCGCCCGAGGTGGTGGAGGCCACCGCGGCCCGCTACCGGGAGGCCTACGAGCGCATCACCGGCCTGGCCCTGGCCGACTGGCCGGGCGGGCGCTGAGCCCCGGCGTCGGCGCACCCACCGGCCGGTCAGCCGAAGCGCCACTCCGGGGGGAGGTCCTCGACCCGGCGGTAGGTGACGCCCTCGTGGAGGTAGGTCACCTCGTGGTCCTGGGGGTCGAGGAGGCCGAGCAGGGCCCGCCACAGGCGGGCCCCGTCCCGGCCCAGCTCGTCGATCACGAACTGCTCCACCTTGCGCTTGTCGGGCTGGTCCATGCCGAAGGTGGAGTCCCAGCGGGCGGCCCAGGCGCCGAGGCGGTCGACCACGGAGCGGGGCAGGCCGAGGGCGGCGGGGTCCACGTCGCGCTCCCGGCCCACGTCCCACAGCGGGTGGCAGCCCCACAGGTGACGGAGCTCGATGCCGCGCCGCGCCATCGGCCAACGGTAGCGGTGGGAAGCCCACCCGGCTCCCCGGGAGGGGTGGGCCCGGGAGTCCTGCGCCGGCTCATGGGTGTGCCACGATGGCCGGCATGCGCTTCGACGTGCTCGTGGAGGTCAGCCCCCGCTCGGGCGTGGCCGACCCGCAGGGCCAGACCATCGAGCGGTCGCTGCCGGCGCTCGGCTTCGCCGGGGTCTCCGGCGTCCGGGTCGGCAAGGCCATCCGGTTCCAGCTCGAGGCCCCGTCCGAGGCCGACGCCCGGACCGAGGTCGACGACATGTGCGCCCGCTTCCTCACCAACCCGGTGATCGAGGACAGCACGGTGACGATCAGCGTGGGCGCCCCGGCATGACCGTCGTCGGGGTCGTCCAGTTCCCGGGGTCCAACTGCGAAGCCGACGTGATCGAGGCGGTCGAGCGCCTCGGTGCCCAGGGCCGGCTGGTGTGGCACGGCGACCGCAGCCTGGGCGACGTCGACGCCGTCGTCGTCCCCGGCGGCTTCGCCCACGGCGACTACCTGCGACCGGGGGCCATCGCCCGCTTCTCGCCGGTGATCTCGGCCGTGGCCGACTTCGCCCGGGACGGGGGCCCGGTGGTCGGCATCTGCAACGGCTTCCAGGTGCTCACCGAAGCCGGCCTGCTGCCCGGTGCCCTTCGCAAGAACGAGGGCCTCCGCTTCCTGTGCACCACCGTCGAGCTGGAGGTGGTGTCCACCCGCTCGGCCCTCACCGCGTCAGTCGATGCCGGGGCGATCCTCCGGGTGCCGATCAACCACTTCGAGGGCGCCTACACGTGTGATGGGTCGACCTTCGAGCGGCTGCGTGACAACGATCAGATCGTGCTCCGTTACGTCAACAACCCCAACGGGTCCATGGGTGACATCGCCGGGGTCAGCGACGAGGCCGGCAACGTGGTGGGCCTGATGCCCCACCCGGAGCGGGCCTCCGACGAGCTGCTGGGCTCCACCGACGGGCTCCCGCTGCTGCGGTCGCTCCTCGCCCGGGCCCAGGCCCGCAGCGCCGCCTAGGCGCGCCGGAGGCGGGCCGGTCCGACCGACCCGCCCCCGGGTGACGAGGTGATCAGGCGCTGCGGCTGATGCCGGCCTTCTTCAGGACGGCAGCCGGAACCCCTGACGTCCGCCAGACGCCGTAGCTGATGCCCTTGCGGGCGGTGTAGGCGCCGGCATGGGTGATGAACGCCTCTTCCAGGGCGCTGATGTCGTTGCTGGCCTGCTTGCTGGCCAGCTCGGCCTGGAGGTCCTCGCGCTCCTGGCGCAGGTTCAACTGCGTGAGGGGATCGGTGTCCTCGACGGTGGCGTCGATGGCCTCGATGCGGGCCTTGATGGAATCAGGGGTGCGTTGACGGCCCCGCTTCGGCTTGTTGGCGGTGAGCGCTTCGAGGTAGTCGGCCACCGCCTTGGCCTGCACCCGACCTTCCTTGATCGCCTCTTTGTGGCTGTCGGACATCGTCCGCTTGGTCGCCGCCTTGCGTGCTGACTTCTTCGGTGGCATGTAAACCGTTCACCTCGTTCGGGAACTGTGGACTTCCACCCCTCTAATCCCTGCATTTGAGACTACTCCCCGCAGCCGACCATGTCTCGTATCGTCACTGTCACGCCCCACAAGTCGGCCAGTGAGAGCTGAGTGGGGTGGCGTCGTGGCCGTGAGTCCGGGCGCCCCGGGGCCCGGGCTGCGGCGAAGGCGGCGCCCGGGTGACGATGCCGGCCCACGCCGGCGGTAGGGTCCTGCCACGTGACCGCGAGCGAGGATCCGCCGATCCACCGGGCCCTCGGGCTCACCGACGCCGAGGCGGCGGACATCGCCGACATCCTCGGCCGGGCGCCCAACCACCTCGAGCTGGCCATGTACGCGGTGATGTGGTCCGAGCACTGCTCCTACAAGTCGTCGCGCCTGCACCTCAAGCGCCTCCCCACCGAGGGCGAGGACGTGCTGGTGGGGCCGGGCGAGAACGCCGGCGTGGTCGACGTGGGCGACGGGATCGCCGCCGCCATCCGCATCGAGAGCCACAACCACCCGTCGTTCATCGAGCCGGCCCAGGGGGCGGCCACCGGCGTGGGCGGCATCCTCCGGGACATCTTCACCATGGGGGCCCGCCCCATCGCCATCATGGACCCCCTCCGCTTCGGCCCCCTCGACGACGCCCGCAGCCGGTGGGTGGCCGAGGGCGTGGTGTCGGGCATCTCGTCCTACGGCAACTCCGTCGGCGTGCCCAACGTGGGCGGCGAGGTGGTCTTCGACCCCTGCTACCAGGGAAACCCGCTGGTCAACGTGCTGTGCCTGGGCATCCTGCCCACCGAGCGGCTGGTCCTGGGGGCGGCCACCGGCGAGGGCAACCTGGCCGTCCTGCTGGGCTCGTCCACCGGCCGCGACGGCATCGGCGGGGTGAGCGTGCTGGCCTCGGCCGGCTTCGACGAGGGCAGCGAGGACAAGCGGCCCTCGGTGCAGGTCGGCGACCCCTTCGAGGAGAAGCGGCTCATCGAGGCGTGCCTGACCCTGCTGGACGCCGGCCTGGTGGTCGGCATCCAGGACCTGGGCGGCGCCGGCCTCACCTGCGCCACCAGCGAGACCGCCTCCCGCGGCGGCGTGGGCATGGACGTCGACGTCGCCGCCGTGCCCCGGCGCGAGGAGGGCATGGAGCCCTTCGAGGTGCTGACCAGCGAGAGCCAGGAGCGGATGCTGGCCATCGTCACCCCCGACGGCCTCGACGAGGTCCTGCGCCTGTGCGGCCGGTGGGAGGTGCAGGCCACCGTCATCGGCCGGGTCACCTCCGGCGGCCGGCTCCGCATCCTCGACGGCCCCGACGGCGAGGTGCTGGCCGACGTGCCGGCCTCCAGCCTCCACGACGCCGCCCCCCTCTACGACCGGCCCCGGGCCGCACCGGCCGACCAGGCCGCCCGAGCGGCCGACGACCCCGGTGCCCCCGACCCGGCCGAGTGCACGGCCGTCGTCCGCGACGGCCTGTGCGACACCAGCTGGGTCTACCGCCAGTACGACCACCAGCTCTTCCTCAACACCGTCGAGGCCCCGGGGGGCGACGCCGCCGTCCTGCGCCTCAAGCACCCCACCACCGGGGTCGACACCGGTCGGGGCCTCGCCCTCACCACCGACGGCAACCACCTGTGGTGCGCGGTGGACCCCCGCCTGGGCACGGCGGCCACGGTGGCCGAGTCGGTGGTCAACCTGGCCTGCGTCGGGGCCCGGCCGGTGGCCGTGGTCAACTGCCTCAACTTCGGCAACCCGGAGCACCCCGAGGTCATGTGGCAGCTCTCCGAGGCCGTCGACGGCATGGCCGAGGCCTGCCGGGCCCTGGGCCTGCCCGTGGTCGGCGGCAACGTCAGCCTCTACAACGAGACCGCCGGGGTCGACATCGACCCCACGCCGGTGATCGGCCTCCTCGGCGTGGTCGACCGGCTCGACCGCCGGCCCCCCGGGGTGGGCCTGGTCGAGGGCCACCACGTGGTCGTGGCCGGGGAGCCCGCCGCCCGGTCGCTGGCCGGCTCGGCCTGGGCCGCGGCCCGGGGCCTCCGGGGCGGGACCCTCGATCCCCTCGACCTGGGGGCCGTCACCCGACTGGCCGCCCTGGTGCGGTCCCTGGTCGGTGACGGTGCCGTCTCCGGCGTCCACGACGTGGCCGCCGGCGGGCTGGGTGCGGCCCTGGCCGAGATGGCGGTCCGCTCCGGCGTGGGTGCCCGGTGCTCCGGGGTCGACGGCCCCGCCGCCCTCCTGGCCGAGGCGCCGGGCCGGGTGGTGCTGGGCGTGGCCCCCGACCGCCTGGGCGCGGTGCGGGCGGCGGCGGCCGAGGCCGGGGTGCCGCTGGCCGAGCTGGGCCGGGCCGGGGGAGATCGCATCGTGGTCGACGGCCTCGTCGACCTGGACCTGGCCGAGGCCACGGCCGCCTGGCGCGACCGCCTGCCCGACGCCCTCGACGCCCCCGCGGCGTCGGCCTGACCGCAAGTGAGGGACCGGGCCCCCCGGGTGCGATGATGGGACCCGTGCGCGACCCCTTCGACGACTCGCCGAAGGAGGCGTGCGGCGTCTTCGGTGTGATCAGCACCGACGACCCCGTCGCCCACCTGACCTACCTGGGGCTCTACGCCCTCCAGCATCGGGGCCAGGAGTCGGCCGGCATGGCCGTCAGCGACGGCGAGCACGTCACCGTCGTGCGCGACATGGGCCTGGTGTCCAACGTGTTCGACGACCGCACCCTGGCCCCCCTCACCGGCCACCTGGCCATCGGCCACACCCGCTACTCGACCACCGGGTCGAGCACCTGGGGCAACGCCCAGCCGGTGTACCGCAACGTGGGCGAGCACCAGCTTGCCCTGGGCCACAACGGCAACCTGACCAACACCGCCCGCCTGGCCGAGGAGCACGGCATGCTCCCCGGCGTCGTGAGCAGCGACAGCGACCTGGTGGCCGAGCTCATCGCCCACGAGCTGGCCACCTCGGGCCAGCCGGACTCGCCCGAGGCCCTGGAGCGGGCCATCGTGGCCGTCCTGCCCCGCCTGGAGGGGGCCTTCTCGTTCGTCATCATGGACACCCACCGGGTCTACGCCGTGCGCGACCCCAACGGCCTGCGCCCCCTGTGCCTGGGTCGCCGGGGCGACCAGGGCTGGGTGGTGGCCTCGGAGAGCCCGGCCCTCGACATCGTGGGCGCCACCATGGTGCGCGAGGTCGAGGCCGGAGAGGTGGTGGTGCTGGAGTCGGGCCAGGCGCCCCGGTCGCTGTCGCCCTTCCCCCCCGAGCGCATCGACCCCCGCCTGTGCCTGTTCGAGTTCGTGTACTTCGCCCGGCCCGACGCCCGGCTCTACGGCCAGAGCGTCCACCACGCCCGCGTCCGCCAGGGGGAGGCCCTGGCCGAGCAGGCCCCGGTCGAGGCCGACATGGTCATGGGGGTGCCCGAGAGCGGGGTGCCGGCGGCCGAGGGCTACGCCCGCCGCAGCGGCATCCCCTTCGGCCAGGGCCTGGTCAAGAACCGCTACATCGGGCGCACGTTCATCGCCCCCACCCAGGAGATGCGGGCCCTGGCGGTGCGCATGAAGTTCAACCCGCTGCGGGAGAACATCGAGGGTCGCCGCATCGTGGTGGTCGACGACTCCATCGTCCGGGGCACCACCCAGCACCAGCTGGTCGGCATGCTGCGGGAGGCCGGGGCCCGCGAGGTCCACCTGCGGCTCACCTCCCCCCCGGTGCGCTGGCCCTGCTTCTACGGCATGGACTTCGGCGACACCAAGGAGCTGCTGGCGGCCAAGCTGAGCGTCGAGGGCATCCGCGAGTTCCTGGGCGTCGACAGCCTGGCCTACATCGACATCGACCGGCTGCTGGCCTCCACCGGGGCCGCCCCCGCCGGCTTCTGCGCCGCCTGCTTCACCGGCACGTACCCGATCGAGGTGCCGGTCGAGCTGACCAAGGGCGTGCTGGAGGGCGGCGACGCCACCCGCGTCGAGCGGCCCACCACGTTGGCCGCCGCCGCCGTGCTCGACCAGCCGTCGCTCCTGCCCGCCGACGACGCCCGCCGCCCCAGCTGACCCACGGAGCCCACCGGACATGAGCGGAGAGACCTACAAGGACGCCGGCGTCGACATCGCCGCCGGCGAGGAAGCCGTCGAGCGCATCAAGGCCAAGGTGCGCTCCACCTTCCGGCCCGAGGTCATCGGCGACATCGGTGGCTTCGGCGGGCTGTTCTCCTTCGCCGGCCACCGCTACCGGCACCCGGTCCTGGTCTCCTCCACCGACGGGGTGGGCACCAAGGCCCTGGTGGCCCAGGCCGCCGACCGCTTCGACACCATCGGCGTCGACCTGGTGGCCATGTGCGTGGACGACATCGTCTGCGCCGGGGCCGAGCCCCTGTTCTTCCTGGACTACATCGCCGTCGGCCACCTCGACCCCGACCACATCGAGCAGCTGGTGGAGGGCGTGGCCGAGGGCTGCCGCCAGGCCGGGTGCGCCCTCATCGGCGGTGAGATGGCCGAGCACCCCGGGTCCATGGAGCCCGGCGAGTTCGACCTGGTCGGCTTCGCCGTGGGCGTGGTCGAGCGCGACCTCATGCTCGGCCCCGACCGCGTCCACCCCGGTGACGTGCTGGTCGGCCTGCCGTCCCCCGGCCTGCGGTCCAACGGCTACTCGTTGGCCCGCCGGGTGCTGCTGGAGCGGGCCGGCCGCGCCCTCCGGGCCCCGGCCTACGAGGGGGCCCGCCACTCCCTGGCCGACGAGCTGCTGGAGCCGTCGGTGGTCTACGCCCCGGCGGTGCGGGCCCTGCTGGACGCCGTCGACGTGCACGCCCTGGCCCACGTCACCGGGGGCGGCCTGCCCGGCAACCTGCCCCGCTCGTTGCCCAAGGGCTGCGACGCCGTGGTCGACGAGGGCACCTGGGAGGCGCCGCGCATCTTCGGGGAGATCCAGCGACTGGGCGAGATCAGCGACGACGAGATGCGCCAGGTGTTCAACCTGGGCCTGGGCATGGTGGCCGTCATCCCCCGCGAGGACCTGTACCGGGCCCTCGACGTGCTCCGGGCCTCGGGCCACCGAGCGGTGGAGATAGGCCAGGTCGAGCGGGGCCACGGCACCGTCCGCTACACCTCCTGATCAGCCTGGAGGGTCAGTCGGTCCAGGCGATGGCGCACCAGCGGCGGCGCTCGCAGGCCGGGCAGCGCATCCAGTGGCCGTGGTGCCGCCCGGGCACCCACAGCGAGGCGGTGGCCAGGCGCATGGCCACGTCGGTGAGGGAGATGCGGGTGCGGACCGAGCAGCCGGAGCACTCGACCACCACCGAGCCGGCCTGGCGGGGGCCGGTGGAGTAGAGGGCGTCCTTGCCCTCCTTGGCGTCACCGCTGCGGATGGTGTCGCGGGCGGCCTCGACCGGCATCTCGAACAGGGCCCGGCGGCCCTGGGGGTCGAGGTTGCGGCGCCGGCCCCGGGCCACGGGCCCGGCGGCGTCGCCCCCGGTCGGTCGCCGGTCATCGGTCATCGGTCGTCCTTCTTCCTGCGCTTGCCCTTGGCCCCGAAGATCCGCTCGGCCAGCTCCCGGTAGGCCACCGCGCCCTTCGACCCCGGGGCGTGCTCGAGCACCGAGCGGCCCCGGGCCGGCGCCTCGGCCACCTTGACCGACTTGGGCACCGGGGGGTCGAAGACCTCCAGCCCGTGGACGCTCCGCACCTCCTCGACGACCTGGCGGGCCAGCCTGGTGCGCCCGTCGAACATGGTGGCGATCACGCCCCGCACCACCAGGTCGCGGTTGGTGTAGGCCCGGACGTCGTCGATGGTGTCCATCAGCTGGGTCACGCCCCGCTGGCCCAGCGCCTCGCACTGGAGGGGGATGAGCACCTCCCCGGCGGCGGTGAGGCCGTTGATGGTGAGGATGCCGAGCGACGGGGGGCAGTCGATGAGCACCACGTCGTAGTCGGCCACCAACCGGTCGAGGGCCTTGCGCAGCACGTACTCGCGGCCCGTCTTGGTCAGCAGGTGCATCTCGGCCCCGGCCAGGTCGATGGTCGAGGGCAGCACCGACAGGCCCTGGACCGCCGTGCCCACCACCGCGTCGGCCGCCTTCGTCCGGCGCAGCAGCACCTCGTGCATCGACCGCTCCAGCACGTCGGGGTCGATGCCGCAGGCCCACGTGAGCGAGGCCTGGGGGTCGAGGTCGACCAGCAGGACCGAGCGCCCGGCCTCGGCCAGGGCCACGCCCAGGCTGTGGACCGTGGTGGTCTTGGCCACGCCCCCCTTCTGGTTGGCCACGGCGACGACCCGGGTCACCGGACGGCCTCGACGGCTCGGGGGAGTGCCGCAGTGGGGGCGACGGGATCTGGCATGGCCCTCTCCTCGGGTGCGATCGGGACGGCGCGAGCCCCTTCACGCGGCCCCCGAGCATGACACGGCGATGCCGGTCGAGGCCACGCCGCCATCGGCGCCGGGAGGCCGCGCCGGCCGCTCAGAAGGGTGCTGTGACACCGGCCGCCCCGGCCGGGGGGCCGTACTGTCGGAGCCATGACCGACGGCGCCCCCACCGACCCCGCCCCCCCGCCCTGCCCGTTCCCGGCCCTGCGGGACCACGTCCTGGCCCACAGCGTGCAGCGGGGGGACTTCACCCTGAAGTCGGGCCGCCGGTCGGAGTGGTTCATCGACGCCAAGCAGACCACCTGTTCGCCGGAGGGGATGGTGCTGGTGGCCGATGCCCTGCTGGCCGTGCTGCCCGACGACGTGACCGCCCTGGGGGGCCTGACCGTGGGGGCCGACGCCGCGGCCTACGCCACCGCCGGCGTCGCCGCCACCCGGGGTCGCATGCTGAAGGCGTTCACGGTGCGCAAGGAGGCCAAGGGCCACGGCATGGGGGGCCGGGTGGCCGGGGCGCTGGGCCCCGGTGACCGGGTGGCCGTCACCGAGGACGCCGTCACCCGGGGGGTGTCGATGCTGGAGGCGGTCGAGGTCATCCGGTCCGTGGGGGCCGAGCCGGTGCTGCTGGTGCCGGTGGTCGACCGGGGCGGCACCGTCGAGGCCCTGGCCGTCGAGGCCGGCGTCCCCCTCCGGGCCCTGGTCACCGCCCCCGACCTCGGCTTCCCCTACGAGCGCGACCTGGCCTGAGGGGCCGGTCCGGTCAGCGGGTGGCGACGGTGGCGGTGTGGCGGCCGCTGCGCAGGACGGTGCCGCCCAGCGCGCCGGTGGCCCGGTCGTCCTCCACGGCCACCACGCCGTTCACGTAGACCCGGCGCACGCCGCGGGCGCCGGCGGTGAGGCGGGGCGAGCGGCCGGGCAGGTCGTGGACCAGGGTGGCGTGCTCGGCCCCCACCGTCTCGGGGTCGAACACCAGGACATCGGCGTGGGCCCCCTCCCGCAGCACCCCCCGATCGCGCAGCCCGAACAGCTCGGCCGGCACCTGGGTCATGAGCTGGACGGCCCGCTCCAGGGACACGAGCCGCCGGCCCCGGAGGGTGTCGGCCAGGAAGCGGGTGGGGAACGGCGCCCCGCACATGCGGTCCAGGTGGGCACCGGCATCGGAGCCGCCCAGCATGGCCCGGTCGTCCTCCCAGACCCGGCGGCGCAGCTCCCACGAGGCGTCGTCGCCGTCGGGGGGGATGGGCCACAGCACGGTGCGCAGCTCGTCGGCCACCACGATGTCGATCAGGGTGGCGAACGGGTCGGCCCCCCGCTCGGCGGCGACGTCGGCCACCCGGCGGCCCTTCAGGCCCTCGTTGGCGTCGGAGTAGGTGTCGCCGATGACGTAGTCGCCGAAGGCGGCCAGGCGCTTGAACACCCCGGCCTCGTCGGAGGTGGCCCGTTCCAGCAGGAAGGCCTGGGTCTCGGGCTCCTGCAGGCGGGCCATGCGCTCGGGCACCGGCAGGCGCAGGACCTCGCCCCAGCCGGGGATGAGGAACAGCCCGCAGTGGGTGAGGAAGCTCATGTTCATGGGCACCTGCACCGGCAGGGTGAGGGCCACGATGCGCCCGCCCCGCGACGCGGCGACGTCGCTGGCGCCGAGCTGGCGGGGGATGCGCCCCGGCTCCCGGGAGTCGATGGTCAGCACGTTCCAGTTGAGCGGCCGGCGAGCGATGGCGGTCATGGAGGCGAACAGGTCGATCTCGTCGTCGCTGAAGCGATCGAGGCAGCCGTCGGTCATGGCCTCGAGGGTGGTGCCCTCGTGGGCGCCGACCTCCTGGCACAGGGCCAGCAGCTCCTCGGGCGTCGACCACCGCGACGCCACCGGCCGGTCGTCGCCGTCGGAGTGGGTGCGGCTCAGGGTGGTGGACAAGCCCAGCCCCCCGGCGGCCAGCGACTCGGCCAGGACGCGGCGCATCTCGGCCACCTGGCCGCCGGTGGCCTCCTGGCCCACCGCGGCCTCGCCCATCACGTAGCGCCGCAGGGCGCAGTGGCCGACCAGGAAGCCGATGTTCACCCCGACCCGGCCCTCCAGCCGGTCGAGGTAGTCGCCGAAGGTGTGCCAGTCCCAGGGCACGCCCTCCTCCAGGGCGGCCACCGACATCCCCTCGACGCTGGCCATCATCTCCCGGGTGTAGGCCGCGTCCTCGGCCCGGAGGGGGGCCAGGGTGAAGCCGCAGTTGCCGCTGATGACGCTGGTGACGCCGTGGACGTTCGACGGGGAGACGTGCGGGTCCCAGAAGATCTGGGCGTCGTAGTGGGTGTGGGGGTCGATGATGCCGGGGGCCACCACCAGGCCGTCGGCGTCGAGGGTCTCGGTCCCCTCCCCGGCCAGGGCGCCCGGCTCGGCCACGGTCGTGATCCGCCCGTCCCGGATGCCCACGTCGGCCACCCGGCCCGGGGCGCCGGTGCCGTCGACCACGGTCCCACCGGTGATCACGTGGTCGAGCATGGGCACCTCCGCACCAACATCTGGCGCGGCGTCAGATTAGCGGCCCCACGCCCGGGGGGCCGGGCCGACCCAGGGGCCCTCGGCGACCGGCCGGCCACCGGAGCGGGGTGGTCAGGCGATGAGGTCGAGGTCGGCGGCGCTGATGGAGCCGGAGCGCACGGCGTAGCGGCACAGGTTGTCCTTGGCCTCCGGGCCCTCCAGGCCCGGCACGCCGGCCGAGGCGTACTTCTTGACCAGGTCGGCGATGCAGTTCTCGACCCGGCTGCGGGACAGGAACAACCGCTCGGCGGCCTGGGCGTAGGAGGCGGGCCGGGCCTGGTCGCCCCGGGCCGTCAGCAGCGGCTCGCACAGGGCGGTGAGGATGCGGCGCTCGGCGTTGGTGAACTCCAGCAGGTACTGGGTGGCCGGACCGTCGGTGGGGATGGGCCGGGTGTCGCCCAGGGGGGCGGCCATCTCCAGCTCGACCTGCACGTCGTGGGTGCGGATGCGGCCCCGGAACTGCACGGTGACCCGGTCGATGGGCAGCGAGGCGATCTCGTCCTGGTTCTCCAGCACCCGGGTGGGGCCGGTCTCGGGCACCAGGTACACGGGCTGGCTGGCCGAGTCGTTGCGGACCCACAGGCGCCCGTCCTGCATGGAGACGGTGGCCGCGGTGCGGCTCACGCCCAGGTCCTCGGGCCCCCCGTCGGCGCCCGATCCGACCTGGATGTCGCACACCGAGCTGCGCCCGATGCGGACCCGTTCGCCCTCCTCGATGTCCGCCCGGGCCTCGCCGTGGCTCACCGTCGCTCGTGCCATGGGGTCCATGATTCCACGCCTGGCGGGCTCAGGGCTCGGTCCCCCCGAACCGGGCGGGGACCTGGTCATCCTCGCGCCGGATCCACGCCCCGCCGCCGGGGGGGAGGGGGTCACACGGCCAGGAGGGCGCGCATCTCGGTGGCGATGCGGGCCGCGTCGACGGACAGGGCCTCCTCCAGGGGCGGGGCGAAGGGGAAGGCCGGGACATCGGCGGTGGCCAGCCGGCGCACCGGGGCGTCGAGGTCGAAGAAGGCGTGCTCGGCCACCAGCGCGGCCACCTCGGCCCCCACCCCGAAGCTGAGGTTGTCCTCGTGGACCACCAGGCAGCGGCCGGTACGGGTCACCGAGGCCAGCACCGTGTCGGCGTCCAGGGGCGAGATGGTGCGCAGGTCGACCACCTCGACGTTCCCCTCGCCGGCCGCGGCCAGCGCTTCGGCGGCCTCCACGGCCAGGTGGCGGAGCATCCCGTAGGCGACCACGGTGGCGTCGGTGCCGGGCCGGGCCACGGTGGCCACGCCGATGGGGACCCGCCACCCCGGGTCGTCGGGCACCGGGCCCTTGACCAGCCGGTAGCTCCGCTTGTGCTCCAGGAACAGGACCGGGTCGGGGTCGGCCACCGCCTCCCGCAGCAGGCCGGCCACATCGGCCGGGGTGGACGGGGCCACCACCTTGAGCCCCGGCACGTGGGCGTAGGTCGCCTCGATGGACTGCGAGTGGTAGAGGGCGCCGTGCACGCCCCCGCCCCACGGGGCCCGGATCACCAGGGGCACGTGGAAGTCGCCGTTCGACCGGTAGTGGATGCGGGCCGCCTCGCTGGCGATCTGGTCGTAGGCCGAGTGGATGAAGTCGGCGAACTGGATCTCGCAGATGGGCCGCAGCCCGGCCAGGGCCAGGCCGATGCCGATGCCCACGATGGACGACTCGGCCAGCGGGGTGTCGAAGACCCGGGCCGCGCCGAAGGAGGCGGCCAGCCCCTCGGTGGCCCGGAAGACGCCGCCCCGGGGGCCCACGTCCTCGCCCAGCACCACCACCCGCTCGTCGCCGGCCAGGAGGTCGTGCTGGGCCTGGCGGATGGCGTCGACCACGTTCCGCTCGGTGGTGGGCCCGGCGTCGGCCACGGCCACCTCGGGCGCGGTGGCCACCGGTGGGTCGCCGCCGTCGGGGGCGCCGGGCAGGGGGCGCAGGGGCCGGGCGAACACCCGGGTCCAGGCCGTGGCCGGCTCGGGGAAGGGCATGGCCTCGGCCCGGCGGGCGGCCTCGTCCACCTCGGCCCGCAGCTCGGCCTCGATGCGCACCTCGTCGGCCTCGGGCAGGAGGCGTTGCTCGATCAGGTACTGGCGGATGCGGCGGAGGGGGTCCTTCTTCTGCCAGGCCTCGACCTCCTCGGCGGTGCGGTAGCTGCGGTCGTCGTCGTCGGAGGTGTGGGCCTTGTAGCGGTAGGTCTTGCACTCGAGCAGGGTCGGGCCCTCGCCGGCCCGGGCCCGCCGCACGGCCTGGTGGGTGGCGGCGTAGACGTCGAGGGGGTCGTTGCCGTCCACGATGATCCCGCCGAAGCCGTAGCCGTGGGCCCGGTCGGCCACGTTGTCGACGGCCGACTCCCGGGCCACGGGGACGGAGATGGCGTAGCCGTTGTTCTCGCACACGAACACGCAGGGCAGGGAGTGGATGCCGGCGAAGTTGAGGGCCTCGTGGAAGTCGCCCTTGGAGGTGGCCCCCTCACCGAAGTACGAGACGACCACCTGGTCCTGGTGGCGGAGCCGGGCCGCGTAGGCCAGCCCGGCGGCGTGGGGGAGCTGGGTGGCGATGGGCGACGAGCCGGTGATGAGGCCCAGCCGGGCGCTGCCCCAGTGGTTGGGCATCTGCCGGCCCCCCGAGCTGGGGTCGGCGGCCCGGGCGAAGACGGCCAGCAGCACCTCGGCGGCCGACATCCCCAGGGTCAGCACCACCCCGATGTCGCGGTAGTAGGGCAGGACGACGTCGTCGCCGCCCCGCAGGGCCCAGGCCGAGCCGACCTGGGCGCCCTCCTGGCCCTGCCCCGACACCACGAAGGGCGCCTTGCCCATGCGGTTGAGGCTCCAGATCTTCTGGTCGAGGAGCCGGGCCAGCAGGACGGTGCGGTACATCCCGAGCAGGTCGCCGGCGTCCAGCCCCAGGGCGGTGTGCCGGTCGTGCAGGTGCAGACGGGACAGGTCCTCGGTGCTGGGGGCGTGCAGGGCGCGGGCCATGGCGGCTCCTCGGTCAGGTCACGGGGCGGTCGGTCCCCCATGGGATCGGTGGGCCGGGGGGTGGGGGAGCGCGGCCGCGGCGGCGATGCGTTCCTCGGCCCGGCGGTCGGCGGCCTCGGCCGGCGTGGTGCCGTCGGCCTCGGCCCGGGCGAACACGTCGCGGAGGGTGTCGGCGATGCCGGCCACCCGGGCGAGGGCCCGGGCTCGGTCGTACGGGGCCCCGGACGGGTGGCGCTCCTCGGCGATGTTGATCACTCCGCCGGCATTGGCCACGTAGTCAGGGGCGTAGAGGACACCCCGAGCGGCCAAGCGGGGCCCATCTGCCATCGTTGCCAGCTGGTTGTTGGCCGATCCGCACACTGCGAGGCAGCGTAGTTCCGGGATGGTGGCCTCGCTGAGGACCGCGCCCAGGGCGCAGGGGCTGAACACGTCGCACTCGGTGGCGTGGGCCCGGTCCGGGTCGACCACCGCCACCCCCGGGTGACGGGCCCGGACCGCGGCCACCGCCTCGGCCCGCACGTCGGCCACCGTGACCCGGGCCCCGTCGGCCACCAGGTGGTCGACCAGGGCGGCGCCGACCTTGCCCACCCCCGACACCACCACGTGGCGCCCGGCCACCTCGGCCGAGCCCCAGGCCCGCTCGCCCACCGCGTCGAGGGCCCGCCGCACGCCCCAGGCCGTGGCCGGCGAGGGGTCGCCCGAGCCGCCCAGCGACTCGCTGGTCCCGGTGACGTACGGCGTCTCACCCCGGATGAGGTCCATGTCGGCCTGGGTGGTGCCCACGTCCTCGGCGGTGAGGTAGCGCCCGGCCAGGCCGTGGAGGAAGCGGGCGTAGGCCCGGATGAGGTCCTGGCGCGGCTGGGCCCGGGGATCGCCGATGATCACCGCCTTGCCCCCGCCGGCGTCGAGGCCCGACACGGCGTGCTTGTAGGTCATGCCCCGGGCCAGCCGGCACACGTCGGCCACCGCCTGGGCCTCGGTGGCGTAGGGGAGGAAGCGGGTGCCGCCGATGGCCGGCCCCAGCACGGTCGAGTGGATGGCCACCACGGCCCTCAGCCCCGAGGCGGCGTCGTGGAAGAACGTGACCTGCTCGAACCCCTCGACCCCGGCGTGCCCGAACACGGACGGCGGCGGGGCCGGGGGCTCGAGGGTCACGGCCGAAGGGTAGGTCGGGTCCATGTCCGTTCTGAGGCGCCAGCGCGCAGTGGGGTGAGCCGGGGCGCCTCAGAACCGCGGAGCGGCCCGGGGCCGACGCTTCTGAGGCGGCTCCGAACGTGGGGGTGTGCGCTGGCGCCTCAGAACGGCCCGGGGGGCGCAGGCGATTCCCCCGGTCCGGGGCGCTCCGGTACCGTGGCCGTCGATGTCGACGCCCACCGCTGCCTACTCCGTGCGCCTCCGCGTCCGGCTGCCCAACGTGCCCGGCGCCCTGGGTCGGCTGTCGGTGGCGCTGGGGGAGATCGGCGCCAACATCGTCGGGCTCCACGGCTTCGAGGCCAAGGGCCCCGTCCTCGACGAGGACGTGGTGGTCAACTGCAGCGACGCCGCCCACATCGAGAAGGTGCGCGAGGCCCTCACCCGGCTCGAGGGCGTCGAGATCCTGGACTTCGCCGACCGCACCTTCGAGATGCACGCCGGCGGCAAGATCCACGTGCTGGCCACCGTCGAGGTCAACGACCGCGACGACCTCTCCATGGCCTACACGCCGGGGGTGGCCCGCATCTGCACCGCCATCGCCACCGAGCCCCACCTGGCCCACGAGCTCACCATCAAGAAGAACACCGTCGCCATCGTCACCGACGGCACCGCGGTGCTGGGCCTGGGCGACATCGGCCCCGAGGCCTCGCTGCCGGTGATGGAGGGCAAGGCCCTCCTGTTCAAGAGCTTCGCCGACGTCGACGCCTTCCCGGTCTGCATCGACACCACCGATGCCACCACGCCCGAGGCCAAGGTCGACGCCATCGTCGAGACGGTGGTCCGCATCGCCCCCGTCTACGGCGGCATCAACCTGGAGGACATCGCCGCCCCGGCCTGCTTCGAGGTCGAGGAGCGGCTCCGCGAGCGGCTCGACATCCCCGTCTTCCACGACGACCAGCACGGCACCGCGGTGGTGACCCTGGCCGCCCTGGAGAACTCGCTCAAGATCGTCGGCAAGCACATGGACGAGCTCCGGGTGGTGATCTCCGGCGCCGGCGCCGCCGGGGTGGCCATCGCCAAGATCCTCATGGCCGCCGGGGTGCGCGACGTCATCGGCTGCGACAGCAAGGGCGCCGTCACCCGCGAGCGCCAGGACCTGAACTCGGCCAAGCGGGCCTTCGCCGAGCTCACCAACCCCAACGGGGCGTCGGGGTCGCTGTCCGAGGTGCTGCCCGGGGCCGACGTGTTCATCGGCGTGTCCGCCCCCGACCTCCTCCACGCCGACGACCTGCGGAAGATGGCCTCGGACCCCATCGTCTTCGCCATGGCCAACCCCGACCCGGAGATCCGGCCGGAGGTGGCGGCCGGCCTGGTGGCGGTGATGGCCACCGGCCGCAGCGACTACCCCAACCAGATCAACAACGTGCTGGCCTTCCCGGGCATCTTCCGGGGGGCCCTGGACGCGGGGGCCACCACCATCACCGAGGGCATGAAGGTGGCGGCGGCCGAGGCCATCGCCTCCGCCGTCCCGGAGGACGAGCTCGGCCCCGAGCTCATCGTGCCCTCCGTGTTCGAGAAGGCCGTGGTCGAGCTGGTGGCGGCGGCCGTGGCCGGCGCCGCGGTGGCCGACGGGGTGTGCCGCACCCGCTGAGGCGGGGGCTGCTCGATCTGGTGGCCGGAACCGGCGTCGATCCGGTGACCTCACGCTTTTCAGGCGTGCGCTCTGCCAACTGAGCTATCCGGCCGTGCTGCCGCCGGGTGTGGCGACGACGGCAGTGGCGGTCCCGACGGGATTTGAACCCGCGACCTCCGGCTTGACAGGCCGGCGTGCACTCCAAACTGCACCACGGGACCAGCACCCCTGGTGGGGCCGGTGCAACCTAGCACCGACCCCGGGGGGCCGATCCAGCCGGTCGGACCGGACGGATCGGCCCCGGGCCGGGTCACGCCGTGCGGCGGACCACGACGTCGGCCAGGGCGGCCGGGACGGGCACCTGGGGCAGCTCGTCCTCGGGACGGGCCACCTTCGGGGGCCGTCCCCGCCGGCGCTTGGTGGCCAGGATGCGGCCGTTGCGGAACAGCTGGCCGCCCCACACGCCCCACGGCTCCCGGCGGGCCAGGGCGCCGGCGAGGCACTCCTCCATCACCGGGCACAGGGCGCAGATGCCCTTGGCGGCGGCGATGTCCTGGAGCTCCTCGGAGAAGAACAGGCCCGAGAGCGAGCCGGCCCCGTCGTCGCAGCGGGCATCGGCCCACCACGAGCGGTCCTCCGCAGCCTCCTGCAGGTCATCGAGCACGGTCACTGGTCTCTCCTCGGTCGTCGTCGTCGTGGGGTGGTGGGGGCGGGTGAGGTGGGGGAAGGCAAGGGTGGGGAAGGGGAGGGACCGGGCCCGAAAACCAGAAAGGCCGCCGGGAGATCCCGACGGCCTTCGGAGGTTTCAGTGGCTGCTCCCTATCGGGGAACCGCCTCCTCAGGCCATGGGGCAGGGTTGTGGTCGTGCCGCTTGGTGGTCGGGATCACGATGGACGGCATGGCGGTCCACACGCGACCCCACACGGTCCCGGCACCGGAGGCATCCGACGGCGCGTACCCGGCGAACGAGCGCGTGCTACCGGCGGCGGCGGTGCGCTCGACCTGGTCGCTGCGGTTCAGCATCGGGGTCCTCGGGCTCGGAAGGGCCGGGAAGGGCCTGCGCCCGGGCGGTCCGGGCGCCCGGTCATCGAACCGCACCGGTCGCGGCTCGTCAAGCGATTTTCCGCCGGCCGGGCCGGCGGGCCTCATGGCGCCTTGGGCGTGGCCTCGGCCCGGAAGATGCGCTGGCGGTAGAAGCGCAGCTCGTCGATGCTTTCCCGGATGTCGTCCAGGGCCCGGTGGCTGGTCTGCTTCCGGGGCGTCTCCTCCAGCAGGCCCGGGTACCAGCGCCGGGTCAGCTCCTTGAGGGTGGAGACGTCCACCGAGCGGTAGTGCAGCCAGCCCTCGATGTCGGGCAGGTACCGAGCCAGGAAGCGGCGATCGGTCCCGATGGAGTTGCCGCACAGGGGGACGGTGCGCCGCTCGGGCACGTGCTCCCTGATGAAGGCCAGGGTCTCGGCGCCGGCCTGCTCCAGGGTGGTGGTCGAGGCCTGGATGGCCGGCAGCAGGCCCGAGCGGGTGTGCATGGACCGCACCACGGCCTCCATGCCGGCCAGCACCTCCGGCGGCTGGTGGATGACCAGGTCGGGACCCTCGGCCACCACGGTCAGGTCGTCGTCGGTGACCAGGGTGGCGATCTCGACGATGGCGCACCGCTCCGGGTCGAGCCCCGTCATCTCCAGGTCCATCCACACCAGCACGGGGGGGATCGTACGTGCCGGCGGCGCGCCCTGGTGGCGTCGGCCGTCGACGGCCCGGGCCGGGTCGGCCAAGATGCGCCGGTGCTGCACGTGCCCGTCATCCGCCTCGACCCCGACCTGCCGCTGCCCTCCTACGCACACGAGGGCGATGCCGGCGCCGACCTCCACGCCCGGCACGACGTGCTCCTGGTCGCCGGGGGGGGCCGGGACCTGGTGCCCACCGGCATCGCCCTGGCCCTGCCGGCCGGCCACGCCGGGTTCGTGCAGCCTCGCAGCGGGCTGGCCCTGCGCCACGGGGTGACCTGCCTCAACACGCCCGGCCTCATCGACTGCGGCTACCGCGACGAGGTGAAGGTGCTGCTCGTCAACCTGGACCCCGACCACGACTACCAGGTGCGCCGGGGCGACCGCATCGCCCAGCTGGTCATCCAGGCCGTCGAGCGGGCGACGTTCACGCCGGGCGAGGCGCTCCCCGGATCCCACCGGAACAGCGGCGGTTTCGGCTCGACCGGCCGCTGACGGGCCGGGGGCTCAGGCCAGGCCCTCGTGCTCCAGCCGGTCCCGCAACTGGGCCAGGCTGCGAGCCAGGAGGCGCGACACGTGCATCTGGCTGATGCCCAGGCGCTCGGCGATCTGGGACTGGGTCATGCCGTCGTAGAACCGGAGCCGCATGATGAGCTGCTCCCGCTTGGGCAGCGTGTCGACCAGCGTGGCCACCAGCATGCGGTTCTCGGCCGCGAACAGGTTGGCATCCTCGTCACCGAGCTGGCCGGCCAGGCCCAGGCCGGAGTCGTCGCCGCCGGCCGGCGCGTCGATCGAGGCCGACCGGTAGGCCTGGGCCGCCTCCATGGCCTCCAGGACCTCCTCCTCGGAGGTGCCCGACGCCCGGGCCAACTCCTCGATGGTGGGCGAGCGGCCGAGCCGCTGGGTCAGGGCGCCGACCAGGCTGTTGATCTCGACGTGGAGCTCCTGCACCCGCCGCGGCACCCGCACGGCCCAGCCCTTGTCGCGGAAGTGGCGCTTGAGCTCGCCCACGATGGTGGGGGTGGCGAAGGTGGAGAACTCCAGGCCCCGCTCCGGCTCGAAGCGCTCCACCGCCTTGACCAGGCCCAGGGACGCCACCTGGATGAGGTCCTCCAGGGGGACCCCCCGGTTGTTGAACCGGCGGGCCAGGTGCTCGGCCAGGCGCAGGTGGGCCTCGATCAGCCCGTCGCGGATGGTCCGATCGCCCGTGCGCTGGAACTCCCGGAACTGCTCGCGGAGGTGCTCCCGCTCGTCACCGTCCAGGCTCATCCGTCCCCCGGTCCCGCCGGCCCCGGCCCGCCGTGGCGCTTGGCGATCCAGACCCGGTCGCCGGTGAGGTCGACGCGGTGGTCGTCGACCACGGCGTCGAGGATCTGGTCCGACAGCTCCGTGTCGGGATCGGTGGCCCGGCCCGGTCCCGCCAGCCCACCGGCGATGTCGACGGCGACGGTGTCCGGCCCCAGGGTGAAGGTGAGGGTCAGGGCGCCGGGCCGGGAGCCGTCGCCGATGAGCAGCGAGCACGCCTCGCCCACCGCGATCCGCAGGTCCTCGACCTCGTCGTAGCCCATGCCGATCCGGGTGGCCAGGCCGGCGCTGGTCAGCCGCGCGATGCGGACGAACTCCGGTGCTGCCGGGAGGGTGAGGGTGATCTCGTCGCCGGGGATCTCGTCGGGCACAGGGCTCTCCAGGGAGGGGTCGGCCGAGAGTCTGGCACCCGGCCGGACGGGTGTGGACCGGCCCCGGCGCCCGGTGGGGCGGGGACCGGGGGGTCAGGGGGCGGTCAGGCCGGGTTGGCCAGGGCGAACCAGACCGACTTGCCCCGCCGGCGCCGGGTGACGCCCCAGGAGTCGGCCAGGTGGTCGACCATGGCCAGGCCCCGGCCCGAGGTGGACAGGGGACCGGCGAGGACCGGGACCGGCTCTCCGGCCGAGGCGTCCCCCACCTGGACCGAGAGGCGGCGCTGGTCGAGGTCGACCACCAGCTCGACCGGGTTGCCCTCCCCGTGGACCACCGCGTTGCTCACCAGCTCGCTGGTGAGCAGGCACGCCATGTCCGACAGCTCGGGCCGTCGGCCCTGGGCCAGCAGGTCACGCACGACCTGACGGGCCTGGGCCGGTGCCTCCGGCCCGGTGGCCAGGGCGGTGGCGACCAGGACGTGATGTGGTTCGGGGGAGGGGGTCGCGGCGGACCGTGGAGGCGATGCCGCCGCCGTGGTGGGGGCCGCCATGGTGCGAGCCGTACCCGTGGTCCCTGGCCGGCAAACGACCGGCCCCGGTGCGTCCCCCCTCAGGGCTCGGGATCGATCTCGGCCACGATGCGCTCGACGTCGACCCGGGCCCCGTCGATCCGGCCCCGGCACCACCGGATGAGGAGGGCGGCCCGGGCCACCTTCCGGGTCAGGACGTCGACGTCCACCGAGTCGTCCTCGATCTCGGCCAGGATGGCCTCCAGCTCCGCGGTGGCCTCGGCGTAGCTGGCCGGCTCGGGTCCGGCGTCGGTGGTCTCGGGGTCAGGCACCGGTCGATCCTCCCCCATCGGGGTCGCCCGCACCGGCATCGGCCGCCCGGCCCGTGGCCACCGGCTCGGCCCGCTCCACCCGGCTGTGGACCGTCCCCGCCGCCACCACCGTGTGCAGCTCGTCGCCCGGGGCCAGCGCGCCGGGGTCGCGGACCAGGCTCCCACCCGGCCCGTAGGTGATGGACCAGCCCCGGGCCAGGGCCAGCGCCGGGTCCGAGGCCCGCACCCGGGCCTCTCGCGCCTCGAGGTCGCGGTGGCGTCGGTCGAGGGCCGGCCCGGCTCGCCGCGCCACCACCCCGGCGGCGGCGTCCAGGCGCCGCCCGGCCCCGGCCAGGTCGCGCCGGGCGTCGCGGCCCACGGCCCCGGCCACGTCGTCGAGGCGGCGCCCGGCCACCGCCAGCGCCGTGGGGCCGGCCCGGTGCACCCGCCGGCTGGCCGAGAGGAGGTGGGCGTCAGCGGCTCGGAGGGTGGCGCCGGTGACGGTGGCCGTGTGCCGCCCCGTCGTGGCCAGCGACACCACGCGCTGGGCCAGCGCCCGGCGCGCGGTGACCCCGATGGCGGCCCACGCCCCCTCGGCCCGGTCCCGGGCCCGGGCCACGGCCGCCACCACCTCGACCGCGGCCGCCGTGGGCGTGGGGCAGGCGGTGTGGGCCACCCGGTCGGCCACGCTGTCGTCGATCTCGTGGCCGATGCCGGTGAGCACGGGGACGGGGCAGGTGGCCACGGCCCGGGCCACGGCCTCGTCGTCGAACCAGGCCAGCTCCACCCGCGATCCGCCCCCCCGCACCAGCAGCACCAGCTCGGCCCCGGCCGCCACCGCCGCGGCCAGGGCCCGGGGCACGGTGGTGACGGTGTCGGGCCCCTGGGTCCTCGTGTCCACCTCGACCAGGAGGTGGGCCAGGCCCGCCGTCTCCAGCACCCGGCGCACGTCGGCGTGGGCCGCGCTACCCAGGCTGGTCACCAGCCCCACCCGCTCCGGCACCAGGGGCAGCGGCAGGGCGGCGTTGCGGTCGAGCAGGCCATCGGCGGCCAGGGCCGCCACCACCGCGGCCCGATCGGCGGCCAGCCGGCCCAGGGTGTACTCGGGGTCGATGCCGGTCATCTGGAGCTGGACCCGGCCCCCCGGCGCCCACCAGCGGATCCGGCCCCGGATGCGCACGTCCACGCCGCTGTCCATGGCGCTGACCCGGATGCCCGAGCGCCTCAGCTCGGCGTTGACCCGCTTGCGATCGGTGGACCACAGCACCACGGGCAGCACCGCCCCCGGGCGGGCCCCCGGCGGCCCCGGCTCGATCAGGTCGAAGTAGAGGTGGGGGCGGGTGCGGCGGGCGTCACCGGGGGGCGGCAGGTCGCGGATCTCGCCCCGCACCCAGACCTCGCCCGGGAAGGCCTGCTCGACGACCTTGCCGATGGCGCGGGTGAGCTCGGCGACGGTCCAGGTGGGGTCGACGACGGCGTCGGAGCCGAACAGGGCGTCCTGCACGACCCGCACCGTAGGAGCCCGCCCGGGGCCCGTCGACCACCCGCTGCCGCTCGCCCCGCTGGCCCGGCGGCGCCGTCCCGACGGCCTTGCCCAGTGGGGGCATCGAGCGACCGGTCGGCGGCGGGCCGTTCGGCGCCCGCCCGCTCCCGGTCAGGACAGCTGGGGCTCGGCGGGCTCCGGATCGGCTGGTCCCGGCTCGGCCGCCACCACGGGCGAGGAGGGAAGCCGCTCGCCCCGCAGCAGGGTGCGGTACAGCTCGGCGTAGAGGCCGTCGGTGGCCAGCAGGCTGGCGTGGTCGCCCCGCTCGACGACACGGCCCCGGTCGAGCACCACGATGAGGTCGGCGTCGACGATGGTCGAGAGGCGGTGGGCGATGACCAGGGCGGTGCGGCCATCCAGGGCCTCGGACAGGGCGGCCTGCACCGCCGCCTCGTTCTCGGTGTCGAGGTGGCTGGTGGCCTCGTCCAGGATGACGATGCGAGGGTCCTTCAGCAGCATGCGGGCGATGGCCAACCGTTGCTTCTCACCCCCCGACATGCGGTAGCCGCGCTCGCCCACCACGGTGGCGTAGCCGTCGGGCATGGCGGCCACCGTGCCGTGGATGCGAGCCGCCCGGCACGCCGCCACCAGCTCCTCGTCGGAGGCGCCGGGGCGGGCGTAGCGGAGGTTGGCGGCGATGGACTCGTGGAACAGGTGCGGGTCCTGGGTGACCACGCCGATGGCGGCCCGCAGCGAGTGCTGGGTCAGGTCCCGCACGTCGAGGCCGTCCACCCTCACCGCGCCGCCGGTCACGTCGTAGAGCCGGGGCACCAGGCCGGCCAGGCTGGTCTTGCCCGCCCCCGAGGGGCCGACCAGCGCCACCGTGGACCCCGGCGGGACGTCGAGGGTGACGTCGTGGAGGACCTCCTGCGAGGCCTCCAGGCCGAGGGGAGCCCCGGCGTCGGACTCCAGGGAGGCGATCGACACCTCGGCGGCCGCCGGGTAGCGGAAGTCGACGTGGTCGAAGCGGACGTGGCCGGCCGGCTCGACCAGGTCCACGGCGCCGGGCCGGTCATCGACGGCCCGGGGGGCGTCGAGCACCTCGAACACCCGGTCGAAGGAGACGAAGGCGCTCATCACGTCGATCCGGGCGTTGGTGAGCTGGGTGAGGGGCCCGTAGATCTGGGCCACGAAGGCGCCCAGGGCCACCAGGGTCCCCAGCGTGATGGCGCCGGAGATCACCAGCCGCCCGCCCAGCAGGTAGATGACCGCCGTGCCCAGGGCCCCGACCAGGGTCAGGGCCACCAGGAAGGTGCGGCTGTACATGGCCGAGCGCACCCCTATGTCGCGCACCCGCCCGGCTCGCTCGGTGAACCCGGCCGACTCGTCCTCGGCCCGGCCGAACAGCTTCACCAGGGTGGCGCCCGACACGTTGAACCGCTCGGTCATGGTCGTGTTCATGGAGGCGTTGAGGTCGAACGACTCCCGGGTGATGGACTGGAGCCGGCGGCCCACCCGCTTGGCCGGCACCACGAACAGGGGCAGCAGCAGGAGCGACACCAGGGTCAGCCGCCACTCCAACACGGCCATGGCGGTCAGGGTGGTGACCAGCACCACCACGTTGGACACCACCGAGCCCAGGGTCTGGGTGACGGCCCGCTGGGCCCCGATGACGTCGTTGTTGAGCCGGGAGACGAGGGCACCGGTCTGGGTCCGGGTGAAGAAGGCGACGGGCATGCGCTGCACGTGGTCGAACACCGCGGCCCGCAGGTCGAAGATGAGGCCCTCGCCGATGGTGGCCGACAGGCCCCGCTCCACCAGCGACAGGGCCGCCCCGGCCAGGGCGGCGATGGCCATGCCGGCCGCGCACCAGGTGAGCAGGTCGGCATCCGCGGGCCGGCCCCCCTGGGGGAGGGCGTGGTCCACGATCTGGCGGATCAGCAGCGGGGTGGCCAGGCCCAGCAGGGCCTCGACCACGATGATGGCCAGGAAGGCCAGCGTCCGGGACCGGTAGGGCCGGGCGAAGGACCAGACGCGCCGCACCAGGCCCTTCTCGAGGTGGACGCCGCTCAGGGACGACGGGTCCGAGCGGGACATCCCCCAGAGGATCGACGGTCCGTGGTGCATGGCCGGCCCAGGCTACGGGCGGCCGAACCCGTCGCGGCGGGGGTTCGGCGGGATCCCGGCCGGGGGCGCGAGGAGGGCCGCAGCGGGTGACCGGCGGAGCCGGGCCCCGGGCTGCGGCCCTGGCCTCACGAGCGACCCGGGGCGGACCCGGGTCTCGAGCGGAGGGTGTGGGATTTGAACCCACGGTGGCTGTGACACCACAACGGTTTTCGAGACCGTCCCATTCGTCCGCTCTGGCAACCCTCCGTCGGGAGACGTTAGCCGGTCGCCCCCGGCGGCCGGCCAGGAGACGGGGCGACGGCGTCAGCGCCGGGCAGCGAAGAAGGCGGTGAGCAGGGCGGCGCACTCGACGGCCCGGACCCCGGCCGTGACCTCCAGGTGTGGTTGAGGCGCACGTCCACGGCCACGTTGTAGAGCGACCCGGTGGCCCCGGCCCGGGGGTCGTCGGCCCCGAACACGATCCGGCCCACCTGGGCCGCCCACGCCGCCCCGGCGCACAGCGGGCAGGGCTCCAGCGTGGCCACCAGGGTGGCCTCCCGCAGGCGGCGGTCGCCCACCGCGGCGGCGGCGTCCCGCAGGGCCAGCACCTCGGCGTGGGCGGTGGGGTCGCCGGAGGCCTCGCGCTCGTTGCCCCGCCGGGCCACCACCCGGCCGTCCAGGACCACCGCCGCCCCCACCGGCACCTCGCCCCGGGCCGCGGCGACCTCGGCCTCGGCCAGGGCCACGCCCATGGCCTCCTCGTCGGTCAGCGGGGTCGACGGCTCCACGGCGCGGACGGTATCCCGAAACGAGACGACGCATCCCGAACGAGAGGGCCCCATCGGTCCGGGGCGGTGAGGGCCGGCCGGCCGGCCCCGGGAGCTGGCGGTTCCCCGGCCGCCCACCCGAGGAGGGGGCGGCCGGGGAGGAGGGCGGTGCCGGCCCGGGGCGACCGGCACCGCGAACGGCCGGCCTACCCGGCGGCGATGGCGGTGAGCACGTCGGTGCGAGCGGCCCGGGCCGCGGGGCGGGCCGAGGCCAGCACCCCGGCCGCCGCCCCGATCAGGGCGATGGTGGCCAGCGGCTGGAGGGGGACGGCCACCTGGTCGAAGTCCGAGCCGGCCGCGCTGACCACCATCCAGGCCCCGGCCACGCCCACGGCCAGGCCGACCAGCGTGCCCAGCGACGAGACCATGATCGCCTCCCAGCGGACCATGGATCGCACCTGGCGGCGGGTCTGGCCCACGGCCCGGAGCAGGCCCAGCTCGTGGCGACGCTCCAGGGTGGCCAACGAGATGGTGTTGGCGATGCCCATCAGGGCGATGCCGATGGACAGGGCCAGCAGCACGTAGATCAGCATCAGCATCTGGTCGACGCTGCGACCCTGGGTCTCGGCGAACTCGGCCCGGGTCTCGATGGTGCTCCCGGGCCAGTCGGCCGCCGCGGCCTGGGCCGCTTCCTCGAGCTGCTCGGGGCTCACCCCGGGGGCCGCCTTCAGCAGCATCTGGGTCGGCCCCACCTGCGGGGCGTGGGGCGTCACCGTGGCCGTGTCCACGAAGTACGGGCCGGCCAGGGTGGTGGTCTCGTACACCAGGCCGACGGTGAGATCCTCGGCCTGGCCGTCGATGTAGCGCACCGGCAACGTGTCGCCCAGGCCCAGCCCGTGGTCCTCGGCGTAGCCCTGGGAGACGGCGATGGCCCCCGGCCCCAGCTCGGCGGGCCGGCCCCGGGTGACGTCCAGGTCGATCACCCGGTCGAGGCCGGCGGCGTCGGCGAAGTTGAGGAAGTCGTCCTCCCCGTCGACGGTGGCCGGCATGGACCCGATGCCCACCGCCGCCCCCGTCTCGGGCAGGCCGGCCAGCCGCTGCTGGAGCGACGGGGCCAGGCCCACGAAGCCGTCGACCTCGGGACCCGAGACCACCACGTCACCGGCGATCTGCTCGTCGACGATGCGGTCGAGCGAGGCCTGGAGCGACGAGGCGACCACGGTGAAGAGCCCCACCACGGCCACGCCGATGATCAGGGCGGTGGCCGTGCTGCCGGTGCGGCGGGGGTTGCGCACCGCGTTGCGGCGGGCCATCAGCCCGGTCACGCCCCGGAGCCGGGCCAGGGGCGCGCCCACCACCCGCACCAGGGGACCGGCGGCGCCGGGGGCCAAGACGATGGCCGCCAGGAGCAGGAGGGCCGCCCCGCCACCGGCCACCGCGGTGCTGGAGCTGCCCGCCACCACGGCGGCGCCGAGGGCCACGCCGACGGCCAGCAGGACCAGCCCGGCCACGGTGCGGGTGCGACCGACCCGGCCCCCGTCCACGGCCACGTCCCGGAGGGCAGCCACCGGGGGGACCTTGGAGGCCCGGCGGGCCGGCAGGAGGGCCGAGACCACGGTGACGCCGGTGCCCACGACCAAGGCAGTGGCCACGGTGACGGCGGTGATCACCAGCGACGACGAGCTCATGCCCGTGAAGCCGGCCATCAGCGCGCTCATCCCGGCGGCCAGGCCGATGCCGGCCAGCAGCCCGAGGGCCGCCCCGACCAGCCCCACGACGGTGGCCTCGACCAGGGTCGAGCCGATCACCTGGGCCCGGGAGGCGCCCAGAGCCCGCAGCAGGGCGGCGTCACGGGTCCGTTGAGCCACCACGATGGCGAACGTGTTGTAGATGCTGAAGGCCCCCACGACCAGGGCGATGAGGGCGAAGGCCAGCAACGCCGGGCGCAGCACGCCGACGAAGTCGCGGCCGATCTGCTGGCTCTCCTCGGTCAGCACGGCGCCGGTCACGGCCTCGGTGCCCTCGGGCAGGGCCCGCTCGACGGCCGCCGTGACCTGCTCCTGGCTCACGTCCTCCTCGGCCGCCACCAGGAAGCTGTCCACGTGGCCGGCGGTGCCGCCCAGGTGGGCGACGGCGCCCTCCTCGCTGAACAGGGCCTGGGTCAGGGGCCCGGAGGAGTCGGCCGTGCCGTAGGTGGCGACGCCGACCACGGTGACCTCCAGCGGCTCGGGGGTGAAGACCCGGGTGGTGTCGCCCACCTCCAGGTCACCCTGGCGGGACGAGGCCCGGTCGATCACGACCTCCTCCGGGCCGGCGGGGGCCCGGCCGTCGGTGATCCGCCAGGGGTTGAGGGCTGGCACCGCGACCCACTGGGACCCGACCTGGGGCGGGCCGCCCCCGCCGATGATCTCGCCGTCGGTCCCCTCGATCTGGGCCGTGCCACTGCGGACCGGGGCGACCTGGGCCACCCCGTCGACCCCGGAGATGACCTCGGCCAGCGAGGCGTCGACCTCCCCCCGGGCCGCGTCGCCGAAGCCGAGGTCGATGGCGCTGTCGGAGCGGACGGCGGCGTCGGTCCCGGCCGCGCCGGTGGTGAACATGTCGTCGAAGTTCCGTTGGAACGTGGCCACCAGGACCAGGACGCCGGCCAGGAAGGCGATGCCGATGGCCACGGCGACGACGGTGGAGGTGAAGCGGCGGGCGTGGGCCCGCAGGGTGCGGAGCGCGATGCGCAACATGGGGTTCTTCCTCGGGTCGGGGATCGGCGGGCGGGCTGGGTCAGTCGCCGAAGCGCTTCAGGCGGTCGAGCACGCGGGCGGCGGTGGGGTCGGACATCTCGTCGACGAGGGCTCCATCGGCCAGGAACAGGACACGGTCGGCGTGGGCCGCGGCGACCGGGTCGTGGGTCACCATCACCACGGTCTGGCCCATGGCGTCGACCGCCCGGCGCAGGAAGCCGAGCACCTCGCCCCCGGCCCGGGAGTCGAGGTTGCCGGTGGGCTCGTCGGCGAAGGTCACCTCGGGCCGGGCCAGCAGGGCCCGGGCCACGGCCACCCGCTGCTGCTGGCCGCCGGAGAGCTCGGAGGGCTTGTGGTCGAGGCGGTCGCCGAGGCCGACGGCCGTCACCACCTCGGCCATCCAGGCCGGGTCGACCTTCCGCCCGGCCAGCAGGGCCGGCAGGGTCATGTTCTCGGCCGCGGTCAGCGTGGGCACCAGGTTGAACGACTGGAACACGAAGCCGACGCGGTCGCGGCGCAACCTCGTCAGCTCCCGGTCCGGCAGGGTCGAGAGGTCGACACCGGCGATCTCGATGGAGCCGGAGGTGACCGTGTCGAGGCCGGCCAGGCAGTGGAGCAGCGTGGACTTGCCCGAGCCGGACGGGCCCATGACGGCCACGAAGCTGCCCCGGGCCACCCCCACGGTGACGTCGTCCAGGGCGGTCACGGCGGCGGGACCGGACCCGTAGACCTTACGGACCAGGAAGGCCCGGACGGCGGAGGTGCGGGCCGGGTCGGGCCCCGGGGGAGCGGGGGTGGCGATGGGGGCGGTGGTGGGCACGGTCGGCCTCCTCGGGCAGTCGTCGGCGTGCTCCACCCATCGTCCGGGAACCGGCCGGCGCCTTCGATGGCGCCGGCCACCGACCGCCCGGTGGTGCCTGCCCCGCGCCGGGGGTGGGGACAGCCCCACCCCACCCCGGGGCCACGTCTCGCGCCGCGGCGTGGGCGCGGCCTCGACGAGGGCCACGGGCCAAGGTGCGAGGGCGAGGTCCGGGTCGCGAAGGGGCCTCTCCGAGGGTGCGGCCGGAAGGTTCCTCGACCGGGCCCGGGCCGGGCCCGAGGAGCGCCGGCTGGAGAAGGTTCAGGCGGGGCCGTAGCGGACGACCACGTCGCCGGCGCCGGCCCGGGCCCGGATCACCCGGTCGCTGCCGGGGTCGGTGCGCACGCTCACCTGCGACTCCCCCACGCCGGCCTCGGCGTCCACCCGGTAGGCGGCCTGGCCGCGGGGCAGGACTAGGCCGATGTGGCCGGCCCCGGCCGACACGTCGACCCACTGCGGCGGGCGGGAGAAGTCGATCTCGATGCTGCCGCCGCCGGCGCTGGCCCGCACATCGGTGGAGCGGACGTCCCGTCCGATGATGGCGCCCCCCCCGACCTGAGCGTCGATCGGCCCGGCCACCCGCTCCAGCTCGACCGTCCCGCCGCCGCTGCGGAGGCGGATCGACCCCGTGGTGTCGGCCACCACGACGTGGTCGGCCTCGATGACCAGGTCGGCCCCGTGGGGCACGGCCAGGTCGATGTGGTGGCCGCAGATCACGGCGACGTCGCGGCAGCCGTAGCGCAGCTCCAGGACGCCGTCCACGATCTCCTGGCGCACCTGGGGGCGGTCGAAGGAGAAGTCCGAGCGGCGCTGGACGCGGGCCCGGCCCTCGGGCCCGGGGTGGACCTCGACCGAGCCGGACACGTGGACCTCGACCCGGTCGATGCGACCCCGCAGGGTGGTGTCGGCCCGCTCGGCGGTGCGGACCAGCACGCCGGCCGCGGAGTAGGTGAGGCCGGCCAGGAGGCACACGGTGAGCAGCCCCCCTCCCAGCAGGAGGATGATGCGGACGGCCACCAGGAACGGGGTCGACGGGGGCCGCCGCCCGGGCCGGCCCCGGGGCGGCCCGTCGCCTCCGGCGCCGGCCGGGGCCGGGTCGAGGACGGCGGTCACGGCGCCGCCTCCAGGTACTGGAGCACGGCCAGCACCCGGCGGTGGTCGGTGTCGGCCGGCGGGAGGTCGAGCTTCATGAAGATGTTCGACACGTGCTTCTCGACGGCCCCGTCCGACACCACCAGGGCGGCGGCGATGGCGCTGTTGCTGCGGCCCTCGGCCATGAGCTTGAGCACCTCGGTCTCGCGGGGGGTCAACGCCTCCAACGGGCTCCGGTGCCGGCTGGTGGCCAGCAGCTGCGACACCACGTCCGGGTCGAGGGCGGTGCCGCCGGAGCCGACCCGGCGCACGGCGTCGACGAAGTCGCGCACGTCGGCCACCCGGTCCTTGAGCAGGTAGCCGACCCCCACGGTGGAGCCGGCCAGCAGCTCGGTGGCGTAGCGCTCCTCGACCCACTGGGACAGGACGAGCACGGCCACCTCGGGCCAGGCGGCCCGGATGGCGATGGCGGCCCGCAGGCCCTCGTCGGTGAAGGCGGGCGGCATCCGCACGTCGGTGACCACGATGTCGGGCCGCTCGGCCGCCACCACGGCCATGGCCTCCTCGGCGTCGCCGGCCGTGCCCACCACCTCCTCGCCGGCGTCGACCAGCAGGCGGGTGATGCCCTCCCGTAGGAGGACCGAGTCCTCCACGATCACGATCCGCACGGTGCGCTCCTGAGGTCGGTGGCGGGGGTCACGGGCCCTCACCCGGGGTCGGGGCCGCCGGCGGGGTGGGCCCGGCGTCGGGGGCGGCGGGCAGCGGGAGCTCGGCCCGGACCGACGTCGGCCCCCCGGTGGGACTGGCGACCCGGAACGAGCCGTCCACGGCGGCCACCCGATCGGCCAAGCCGCGCAGGCCCGAGCCCCGCTCGGTGTGGGCCCCTCCGACGCCGTCGTCACTGACCTCCACCACCAGGGCCAGGCCCGTGTCGACCACCAGGACGCGGGCCCGGAGGGCCCCGCTGTGGCGAGCCACGTTGGTGAGCGACTCGGAGATGACGAAGTAGGCGATGCCCTCGATCGAGGGCGGGCAGCGCCGCTCGACCCGGACGTCGACCTCGACCGGGAGCGGGGCCCGCGAGGCCAGGCCGGCCACCGCCGCCGTCAGCCCCCGGTCGGTCAGCACCGGCGGGTGCAGGCCCCGGGCCAGGTCCCGTAGCTCGACCAGGGCGTTCTTGGCCTCGCGGTGGGCCTCGTCGATGAGGGCGCGGGCCGCCGCCGGGTCGTGGTCGAGCTTCTCGCGGGCCAGGCCCAGGCTCATGGCCAGGGCCACCAGGCGCTGCTGGGCCCCGTCGTGGAGATCGCGCTCGATGCGCCGCCGCTCGGCCTCGGCCGCGTCCACCACGCCGGCCCGGCTGGCCTCCAGGTCACCGACCCGCTCCCGCAGGACCTCCGCCTCGCCCCCGCCCAGGAGCCCCTCGGCCATGCCGACGGTGAGGCGGCTCAGCCCCCGGGTCACCCACGGCGCGGTGAGCAGCAGGCCGACACCGACGGCGCAGGCCACCGCCGCCTCGGCCCCGGGCTCGATGTCCCACCACAGCACGGTGGCCCGGCCGGCGGGCACGCGGCCGACGTAGAGGGGGAGGGTGGCCAGGGCCAGCCCCAGGGCCCACGTGCCCAGGGCGACGGCCACGAACACGACGGCCTTGGGCAGGTGCACCAGGTGGTAGCCGATCTCCTTCCACGTGGCGGCCGAGCGGAGGCGGCCGAAGCCCCGGCGGGCCCACGGGCCGTCCAAGGGTCGGTGGGGGTTGGTGATGAGCACGCCGGGCACGGCGGCCAGGCGGAAGCGCTCGATGTGGCCCACCAGCCGGGCCGCCACCAGCAGGCACAGGAAGCAGATCACCGACACCGGGATGAAGGGCAACGTCACCACGCTGAGCACGGCCAGGAAGAGGATCGGGGTCGAGAGCAGGCAGGCCGAGGCCAGGTCCAGCACCAGGTGCACGAGGGCCACGTGGGTGCGGGGGGCGACGGGGGCCACCAGGGCCTGGCCCACGGCGCGGGGCACGCTGGTCCTCGTGGGGGGGTGGGGAGCCAGGGTGGCCACGACACCCAACCTACGGACGGCCGGCGGGACCGGCCATCCCGTCCCCCGGTGGCCCGGGGGTGGGGTTGTCCCCCGCCCGCCGCCTCCTCCGGGATCGCTCCCGGCCCGATGGCCCGGCCATCATCGCGACATGGCGCACCCCCAGGAAGACGATCCCCAGGACCCGTTCCGGCTGGGCGACGATCCCGGGTGGCGCCCCGGCTCCCGGGACGGGCGCCCCGACGGGTTGGTGGCCCTGCGCTTCGTGTTCCTCTCCATCGCCTGGGGTCTGGTGCTGGTGGGCGTGGTGGTCGGCCTGCTGGTGGCCGGCAGCGAGCCGGCCGTCGAGGACCTGTCCCCGTGGGCCATGGCGGCCGCGGTGGCCGCCGTCGGGGCGGCGGGCCTGCTGCTGGTGCGGTTCGGGCCCGTGCGCCTGGACTGCGCCGACGAGCTGGCCCTGGCCCGCTCGTGGCGGAGCCGCTTCTTCGCCCGCACCGCCGCCTCGGAGGCCGCCGCCCTGGTCGGCTTCCTGGGCGTGGTGCTCACCGGGGCGCCGGCCCTCTACGGCCTGGGCCTCCTGTTCACCATGGCCGGCCTGGCCGTCTCCGGCCCCCTGCGGGCCAACCTCATCCGCGACCAGGAGGCTCTGGCCCTTCGGGGTTGCCCCATCGCCCTGGTCCCCGCCCTCCGCCACGCCGTCACCGACCGCACCCGCTGACCCGGTCCCGGCGTAGGGGCCGACTGTCCTCCCCCCGATGGTCAGGCGTACCGGTCAGGCGGCAGCCACGGCTGAAGGGGCGAGGAGCAGGATGACCGGCTCGTCGGCGTCCCCCTCGGCATCGAGTTGCACCCTGACATGGGCCGGAGGGTCACCCCAGACCTCGACCACGGTGCCGAGGACTTCGCCGTCGAGGCCCCACGGGACGATGACCCGGTCGCCGGGTTTGAACTGCGCGGTCATGGCCTCACCATGGCTCTGCTCCGAAGGTCGTTCGTAGATGCTCCCACACGACGCGGTCCAGTGCCTTGGCGGTCCGGTCGAGTCCCGGGAGGCGGGCCCTGCCCCATGAGACAGTGTCGAGCACGCCTTCACGACGCAGTCGGTCGAGGTCCGATTGGTTGCCGTGGGCCAAAGCATTCCGAAGGCGGATGAGATCCTCGTAGTAGGCCTTGTCGCCGCGTCGGCGCGGTTTGCGGCGGGTCGCCCAGTGTCCGTTGGCGGCCTCCAATCGTCCGTTCAACCCCTGGATCCCCAGTCGTCGGAAGTCGGAACGGAGCGTGTTCAGGTCGGAGTTGCTCCGGTTCATCTGGCGGCCTTCGGTCACCGCGCTGACCAAGAGGGCCGTGAAGTCGGGGCGTGAGCCCGAGCCCATCACCAGCAGCTCGGCCCCGAGATCGTGCAAGTCCCGCGTGAACGCTTGGAACTCCGCCACCACTCGCACGATGTAGGCGTGAGCCAGGGGGCGACCTATCTCGAGGGGGCGACCTGGCCGACCGGGGCCCTTCAGCTCACCCATTTGCGCGTGGGCGAGGGCCAACGTGTCGATCGCCACGCGACGATCGGTCGACCACCGGGTGAGCGGGAACGAGGGCCTGTGGGCCATGCGCACGACGTACCCCAGGATGCGAGCCGCTCAACGTGTACCCGCGGCCTCTCCGGACCGTGATCGACGGTCAGACGCGACGGAGCCGGGCCCGAAGGCCCGGCCCGAGCGGAGGGAGTGGGATTCGAACCCACGGTGGGTTGCCCCACACACGCTTTCCAAGCGTGCCGATTCGGCCGCTCTCGCACCCCTCCTCGCCGGACGGGCCCGACGACGGCCCAGGATAGGCGCGGGTGGCAGGGGCGGGGCCAAGCGCTAGGTTGGCGACCGGTCCGTCCCCGCAGGGGCGGCCGGGTCCTGTGCGACCAGACCCCGTGAACCGAGTCAGGGCCGGAAGGCAGCAGCTCTCAGCGGAACGTCAGGTGCGCCGCAGATCACCTGGCCGCCACCCTGCGGGGACGGACGCGTTCGGGGCTCGCGCCTCGTCACCCGACACCCGGCGCGGGCCGGGCACCAGTGGGGGGCCCGATCGCCCGAGGGCCGGCTCCAGGTCGGCCCGGCGCTCGGTAGAGTCGCCGCCGATGGCCCACCAGTCCCTCTACCGCCGCTACCGCCCGCAGCGGTTCTCCGAGGTCCGGGGCCAGGAGCAGGTGGTCAACGCGCTGCGCTCGGCGGTGGCCGACGGCCGGGTGGGCCACGCCTACCTGTTCAGCGGGCCCCGGGGCACGGGCAAGACCTCCACGGCCCGCATCCTGGCCAAGGCCCTCAACTGCGAGGACCTCCAGGGCGGTGAGCCGTGCGGCGTCTGCGCGGCCTGCACGGCCATGCAGGCCGGTACCTCGTACGACCTCCAGGAGCTCGACGCGGCCAGCAACAACAAGGTGGAGGACGTTCGGTCCCTGGTCGAGCGGGTCGCCCTCGGCAGCCCCGGCCGCACCAAGGTCTACATCCTCGACGAGGTCCACATGCTCTCCACCGGGGCCTCCAACGCCCTGCTGAAGACGCTGGAGGAGCCGCCCGACCACGTCGTGTTCGTGCTGGCCACCACCGACCCCCAGAAGGTGCTGCCCACCATCCGGAGCCGCACCCAGCACTACGAGTTCCACCTCCTCCCGGCGGACGAGCTGGCCGATCACGTGCGCTGGGTGATCTCCGACGCCGGCCTCCAGGTCGACGACTCGGCCGTCGAGCACGTCCTGCGAGCCGGCGGGGGCTCGGCCCGCGACACCCTCTCGGCCCTCGACCAGGCCGCCGCCGGCGGCGTCTCCGACGCCGGGGACCACGCCGAGGCCTTGGTCGAGGCGGTGGTGGCCGGCGACACCGGCGCCGCCCTCTCCGCCGTGGCCACCGCCACCGCCGCCGGGCGCGACCCCCGGGTGCTGGGTGAGTCCCTGCTGGCGCAGCTCCGGGACGTCTTCCTGCACCGCATGGGCGGCCCCCAGGAGCACCTCTCGGACACGGCCCGGGCCCAGGTGGCGGCGTGGGCCGGCCGGGTCACCGACCGGGCCGTGACCCGGGCCCTGGAGGAGGTGGGTGAGGCCCTGCTGGGCATGCGCCAGGCCCCCGACCCCCGCATCCCCCTGGAGGTCGCCCTGGTGCGCGTCACCCGGGCGGCGCCGGTCGACACCGGTGGCCACCCCGAGCTGGCCGACCTGGTGGCCCGGATCGAGCGCCTGGAGCAGGGCGGGGTACCGGCGTCGACGCCGGCGCCGCGGCCTCCCGCCCCGGACGTCCCGCCCCCGACGGCCTCCGCCGCCGGGCCGGCCCCCGGCGACGACGGGCCCCCGGCGACCGGTGGATCGACGCCGAACGGCGAGCCCCGGCCCGGGACGGGAGCGGCGGGACCGGGCCCCGGAGCGGCGCCGGCCGGGGTCGAGCCCCGCGGTGCGGAACGGGCCCGGGCCGCCCTGGCCGGCCGAGGCGCCGCCCCGGCCCGGACCTCCCCGTCGGCTCCCTCGCCCCCCGCCGCCCCGCCACCCCCCCCGTCGCCCCCAGCGGCGCCCGCTCCCGCCGGGTCCGCCGAGCGGTCGGCCGACGGGCCCCCGTTGGACCGGGCCCAGGCTCCCGGCTCCGGACCGGTCGAGGCCGCCCCGGCCCCGGTCCCCGGCCCGCCGGCCGGCGACCCCCCGTCCTCGGGCCCGGGGGGGTCCGAGCCGGATGCGCCCGCCCCCCCGTCCTCGGGGGCGGCGACGCCGGGGGCGGCCGGCCCCACCGAAGCCATGGTCGACCAGGTGGGGAGAGCCTGGGTCGACCAGGTCGTGCCCGGGCTGAAGGGCCTGGCCAAAGCCTTGTTCCAGGCCGGCAACGTGCTCGACGCCGACGACGCCACCGTCACCGTGGGCCTCCCCGACGCCGTCCACCGCGAGCGCTGCGAGCAGAAGCGGGGCGACGCCGAGGCCGCCCTGGCCTCCGCCCTGGGCCGCCCGGTGCGCCTGGTCCTGGCCGTGGGCGGGGCCGGCGCCGCCCCGGCGGCCGGAGGCAGTCGTCCCGCCGGGGCGGCTCCCGGCTCGGCGCCCGCCACCGGTCCCGAACCGCCCGACGAGGTCGACCTCGACGAGCTGGTCGACGCCCCCCTCGACAAGCGGGGCGGCGTGGAGCGGGTGACCGAGGCCTTCCCCGGTGCCCGGATCGTCGAGGAGCGGTGAGCACCGCCCGTCCCCCGGCCCCCGCCGGGTCCCCGCCCAGGAGGCACCCATGAGCGACCTGTCCCGCCCCACCGACGGCGACGACGACGACGAGGGTGGCCCCACCGCCGGCGGGCCCAGCCTGCCGGCCCACCTGGTGGGGCCGGAGGGGACGTCGGCCGGCCCCACCGGGGACGACGACGAGCCCTTCGACCTGGGGGAGCTGCTGGGGGGCGGCGGCCTCGACCTCGGCAACCTGATGGAGCAGGCGTCGCAGATGCAGCAGCAGATGGCCGCGGCCCAGGAGGAGGCGGCCGCCACCGTGCTCGAGGGCGTGGCCGGCGGCGGTGCCGTGCGGGTCGAGGTCACCGGGGTGGGCGAGTTCCGCTCCGTGCGCATCGACCCCGCCGCTGTCGACCCCGAGGACGTGGAGATGCTGGAGGACCTGGTGCTGGCCGCCCTGGCCGACGCCACCGCCCGCGTCCGCGAGGTCCAGAGCCAGGGCCTGGGCGGCCTCGGCGGCCTGGGTGACGCGCTCGGCGGGGGCTGAGCGGCGGTGGCGGTCTACACCGGGCCGGTCCAGGACCTGGTCGACGAGCTGGGCAAGCTGCCGGGTGTGGGTCCCAAGTCGGCCCAGCGCATCGCCTTCCACCTGCTGAAGCTGCCCCGGGACGACGCCCTGCGCCTGGCCGCGGCCATCACCGAGGCCAAGGCCCGGGTGTCGTGGTGCGAGCGGTGCTTCAACGTGGCGTCCGAGCCCCTGTGCGACATCTGCCGCGACGACCGCCGTGACGCCTCGGTGATCTGCGTGGTGGAGGAGCCCCGGGACGTGGTGGCCGTGGAGAAGACCCATGAGTTCAAGGGCCGCTACCACGTCCTCGGCGGGGCCATGAACCCCCTGGAGGGGATCGGGGCCGACCAGCTGCGGGTCAAGGAGCTGTTCGCCCGCATCGGGCAGGAGGACGTGGTCGAGGTGATCCTGTGCACCAACCCCAACGTGGAGGGCGAGGCCACGGCCATGTACCTGGCCAAGATGTTCAAGGACCTGCCCCTGAAGGTGACCCGCATCGCCAGCGGGGTCCCGGTGGGGGGCGACCTGGAGTACGCCGACGAGCTCACCCTGGGCCGGGCCCTGGAGGGCCGGCGCTCGGTGGCCGACTGAGGGCGCACCCGGGACACCGCCCCCCGGCGAGCCGGGTGCGGGCGGTCAAACCGACCCACCGTTGGTGGAAGCGGTGCCCCGAGCGAAGGGCGGCTGGGTTCGCGGCCCGGCCTGGGGTCCACGGTACCCGGAGACCCCGGGCCTGACACCTCGCGGCGCCGACGTGGTCGGGCGTCGGCGAGAGGGCCTCAGTCGAGGGTGCGGACGAGCATGGCGTCGCCCTGGCCGCCGCCGCCGCACAGGGCGGCCGCGCCCAACCCGCCGCCCCGGCGGCCCAGCTCCAGGAGCAGGGTGAGGGCGACGCGGGTGCCCGACATCCCCACCGGGTGGCCGAGGGCGATGGCCCCGCCGTTGACGTTGACCACGTCGTCGGACACGCCCAGGTCGGCCATGGAGGCCAGGCCCACAGCGGCGAAGGCCTCGTTCAGCTCGAACAGGTCGATGGCCCCGAGGTCGGTGCCGGAGCGCTGGGCCGCGTCCTTGATGGCCCGCGACGGCTGGGTCAGGAGCGACGGGTCGGGGCCCGCCACCTGGCCGTAGCCCACGATCTCGCCCAGGGGCGTGGTGCCGATGCGCTCGGCCGCAGCCCGGGAGGCCACGATCACGGCGGCGCCGCCGTCGCTGATCTGGCTGGCGTTGCCGGCGGTGATGTTGCCGGCCTTGTCGAAGGCCGGCCGCAGCTTGGCCAGGCCCTCGGCCGTGGTGTCGCCCCGGACACCCTCGTCGGTGGTGACGACCACCGGGTCACCCTTCCGCTGGGGCACCTCGACGGCCACGACCTCGTCGTCGAACAGGCCGTTCTTGGCCGCAGCGGCGGCCCGCTGGTGGCTCTTGGCCGACAGGTCGTCCTGGGGCTCACGGGCCAGGCCGGCCGAGGCCGCGTACTTCTCGGTGCCGGCGCCCATGGCCACCTGGTCGAAGGCGCAGAACAAGCCGTCGTACATCATCGAGTCGACGACCTTCTGGTCGCCGATGCGGTAGCCGGCCCGGGCCCCGGGCAGCAGGTAGGGGGCGTTGGTCATGGACTCCATGCCCCCGGCCACCACGATGTCGGCCTGTCCCGACTGGATGAGCAGGTCGGCCAACAGGATGGAGTTCAGGCCGGACAGGCACACCTTGTTGATGGTGGTGGCGGGCACGGACAGGGGGATGCCGGCCCCGACTGCGGCCTGGCGGGCGGTGATCTGCCCGGCCCCGGCTTGGAGGACCTGGCCCATGAAGACGTAGTCCACCTCCTCGGCGGGCACGCCGGCCCGCTCCAGGGCGGCGCTGATGGCCTTGGCCCCCAGGTCGGCGGCGCTGAAGGAGGCGAAGGCTCCGGAGAGCTTGCCGATCGGGGTGCGAGCACCGGCGAGGATGACGGATCCGGCCATGAGGATCTCCCGGGGTCAGGGCGATGGCGAACCCCGCCAGCCTAGGAGCGCTCCGGAGCCTTCACCCAATGGCGACCAGGCTCCCGGAGGCCGGGCGCGACCGAGCCCGGCCGCTCGGGCCGGGCTCGGGGGAGGGAGGGAGTGGGCCGGGGCCCGGGGCCGGTCCTAGTGGTCGACGGTGACCGATCCGAAGCCGACCGGGAACGGGGCCTCGGGGGTGCCGGGATCGTCCTCGGTGGCGGTGACGATCTGCTGGGCCGGGGGCAGGGAGACCGGCGCCGGCGCTTCGATGCCCTCGCCGGCGATGGCGTCGAGCTCGCTGCGCAGGCGGGCCAGGCGGGCGCGCACGGCGCGCTCCTGCTCCAGCAGCGGGGTGAGGCGGGAGCGGGCGTCCTCCAGGACGGTCTCCGCCTCGGCCCGGGCCTTGTCACGGGCCCCGGTGAGCACCACCTCGGCCCGGCGCTGGGCCTGGTCGATGATGTGGAGGGCCTCCTCCTGGGCCTTGGCCAGCTCGGTCCGGGCTGCGGCCCGGTCCAGCTCGGCCGCCGCTCGCTCGGCGTAGGCCGTGGTGCGGTCGCGCTCGGTCTCGGCCCGGGTGGCCTGGACCTCGGCCGGGGCCGCCTCGGGGGCCGGGGCCGGGGCCGGCTCGGGGGCGGCGGCGAAGGCCGACGGCTCGTGGGTCGGAGCCCCGAACGAGGTCGGCTCGAAGGCGGCGGGCTCGTACGACGGCGGCTCGAAGGCCGCGGAGGCCGACGGGGCGAAGGGGTCGGACGCGGAGGGGGCCGGCTCGGCCGGCGGGGCCACCGGCGCTGCGAACGGGTCGGCGGCCACCGGCGGGGCGAAGGGGTCGGGGGCCGAGATGGAACCGGCCGAGGGGGCGGGAGCGGCGAACAGGTCGGTCGACGGGGCCGGGGCCTCGGCGCCGGCCAGGGCAGCCATGGCCGAGCTGGACAGGCCGGCCGGCGGGGCGGCCGAGAGGGACGCCCGCCAGGCGTCGGAGGCCTGGGCGAGGAAGGCATCGACCTCGTCGCGGTCGTAGCCCCGCAGCCCGATGGCGAACTCGCGACCGATGAGGTCGTCGGGTCCGAGGCGGATCTCGTTGCCGGTCATGTCTCTCCCAAGTGTCTGGTGTCCGCCTCCGGGGCGGCTCGTCACCGTGGTGACACCCCTCGCATCGGCGGCATCGGCCCGGGTTGTGAGGAAAAGGGGCTGAGGTATCCGCCACGAAGGCAGGGCCTCATGGTAGGGGCGGGCCGCCGGCGCTGCCATGGGGGCCCGGACCCGGAGGAACGGGTGGCGGTCGAACCCGGCCCGGGCCGGACCCGCCCGTGGGCCGGCGCCCTTGGGGCCACCGTCGGGGCTCGGCCTAGGCTCCGCGCCCATGAAGGAGATCCTGAACGCCATCCAGGCCGGTGCCTCCGGTGAGGACATCGCCGCCCTCGACGTCCCGGAGTCGTACCGGGCCGCCTTCGTGAAGCGGGACGAGATGGCCATGTGGGAGGGCGTCGACTCGGCCGACCAGGACCCCCGCAAGTCCCTCCACGTCGACGAGGTGGCCACGCCGGAGCTGGCCCCCGACGAGGTGTACGTGGCCGTCATGGCCTCGGCCATCAACTTCAACACGGTGTGGACGTCGATCTTCGAGCCCCTGCCCACCTTCGGGTTCCTCGACCGCCTGGGCAAGGAGAGCGTGTGGGGCGCCCGCCACGCCCTGCCGTACCACGTGGTCGGCTCGGACGCCTCGGGCGTGGTGGTGCGGGTCGGCTCGGCGGTGCGCAACTGGAAGCCGGGCGACAAGGTCACCCTGCACTGCAACCACCTCGACGACCAGGACGCCTCGGCCCACGACGACTCGATGCTGGCCGCCAACCAGCGCATCTGGGGCTTCGAGACCAACTTCGGCGGCCTGGCCGACCTCACCGTGGCCAAGGCCAACCAGCTCATGCCCAAGCCGGCCCATCTGTCCTGGGAGGAGGCGGCCTGCAACGCGCTGTGCAACTCCACCTCGTACCGGATGATCGTCAGCAAGCACGCCGGCGACCTCCAGCAGGGCCAGGCCGTCCTCATCTGGGGCGCCACCGGCGGCATCGGCGGCTACGCCGTGCAGTACGTGCTCAACGGCGGCGGCACGCCGGTGGGCGTGGTGTCCTCCCCGGAGCGGGCCGAGCTGCTGCGGGCCATGGGCTGCGAGCACGTCATCGACCGCAAGGAGGCGGGCTACAAGTTCTGGTCCGACGAGCACACCCAGGACGAGCGGGAGTGGCGGCGGTTGGGCAAGGACATCCGCTCGCTCATCGGCCGCGACGTCGACACCGTGTTCGAGCACCCGGGCCGCTCCACCTTCGGGGCCTCGGTGTTCGCCGCGGCCCGGGGCGGCAAGATCGTCACCTGCGCGGCCACCAGCGGCTACATGATCGAGTACGACAACCGCCACTTGTGGATGAAGTTGAAGAGCATCGTCAGCTCCCACTTCGCCAACTACAAGGAGGCGTGGGCGGCCAACCAGCTCATCTGCGAGGGCAAGATCCAGCCCCTGCTGTCCCGGGTGTACACCCTGGAGCAGACCGGCGACGCGGCCCTGGCCGTCCACCGCAACGAGATCGAGGGCAAAGCCGGGGTGCTGTGCCTGGCCCCCGAGGAGGGCCTGGGCATCGACGACCCCGAGCTCCGCCAGAAGGTCGGCGAGGACAAGATCACCCTGTTCCGCCGGGCCGGCGCCTGAGCCACGAACGGCCTGCCGGCCCCCGGCCGGCCGTCGGGGGAGGGCCCGTGCTCTGGGTGGTCGACGGCAACAACGTGATGGGGGCGGGAGCCGACGGGTGGTGGAACGACCCGGTGGCCGCGGCCGAGCGCCTGGCCCAGGCGGTGGCCGTGTGGTGCCGGGACCTCGACGACGCGGTGACCCTGATCTTCGACGGACGGCCCGAGCCCCGGGTGGCCGGGATGGCGGGCGGCCACCTGGTGGTGGACTTCGCTCGCCGGTCGGGGCGTGATGCTGCCGACGACCTCATCGTCGAGGTGGTCGAGGACCGCTACGGCACCGCCCCGGAACTGACCGTGGTCACTTCCGACCGGGGCCTGGTGGGCCGCCTCCCCCCCGGGGTGACGGTGGAGGGGGCCGGTCGGTTCCGGACCCGGATCGGGGTGGGCGCGCCGGCCGGCGGTGGGCCCCGGTCCCGGCGCTCGCCCCGGCGCTGACCGCTCACGTCCGAGGCCAGGTGGCGACCATCGACCCGCCGTCGACCCCGATGCGTCCCGGACGCCACGTGAGCTGACATCGCCGCGGTGCGGCCGGCTGCCCCGCGACCTGGCGCCCGGGGGCGGCGCGTGCGAGGTTGGGCACCGACCCGCACGGAGGTGCCGATGAGCCCACTGGCCGCCCGCGACCCCAACGAGCGCGACGAGGAGGTCCAGTCGACCCAGGCCGGCGAGGTGGGCCCGGTGCTGGCCGAGATCGACCACGTGGGCGTGGCCGTGCGCGACCTGGCCACGGCCCTGGACTCCTATCGCGAGGCCTACGACGTGCTGGTCGAGCAGCGGGAGGTGGATCCCGAGGACGGGGTGGAGGAGGCGCTGCTGCGGGTGGGAGGACGCTGGGTCCGGCTCATGGCCCCCCACCGTGACGACTCCCCCCTGGTCGCCTGGCTGGACGAGCACGGCGAGGGGCTGCACCACGTGGGCTACCGGGTGGCCGACTGCGCGGCCACGCTGGCGCACCTCCGGGCCCAGGGCCACGAGGCCCTCGACCCGTTCCCCCGCCCCGGCCTCCGGGGCCCGGTCGTGGCCCGGGTCCGGGACCGGCACGGCACCCTGGTCGAGCTGGTCGAGGACGTCCCCTCCTTCTGACCACCCGCCGGGTCGAGCGGCCGTCGCCGGCCACCCGGTCCGGCTGGGAGCGGCGGCGAGGGCGGGCGTAGCGTCGGCCGACGTGCCCGTCGACGCCGTCGCCCCCTCCACCGAGGACGGGACCGTCGACGCCTACCCCGTCGATCCCGGGCTCCTCGACGACCTGCGCCGAGCCCGCCGCCGGCGGCGCGTGGCCGAGATCCACTGGGTCGACGCCCTGTACCGCGTGTACATGGCCGGCCTGGTCGGGCTGGTGGCCGTGGCCCTCATCGCCGGCACGGTGGGCGACACGCCGCTGACCGCGGGCCAGGTGGGCGACGTCACCGCCCACGGCCCGGCGGTGATCGGCCTGGTGGCCGCTCTGGCCGTGGCCGTGGGCCTGCGGTCCGGGAGCCGGGGCGGGCCCCTGGCCGTCGAGCCCGGCGACGTCCGCCACATCCTGCTGGCCCCCGTCGATCGGGGTCGGGCCCTGCGGGGGCCCGCCCTCCGCCAGGTCCGCTCGGCGCTGTTCGTGGCCCTCCTGGTCGGGGCGGCCGTGGGTCGCTTCGCCGACCGCCGGCTGCCCGAGCCGGTGGGGGCGTGGATCCTCGCCGGCGCCGTGGCCGGCGTCACCCTGGTGGCCCTCAGCCTGGGCGCCGCCCTGGTGACCAGCGGTCGGCGCCTCCCCCGGGCGGCGGCCTCCGGGGTGGCCGCGGTGCTGCTGGCCTGGTCGGCGTTGGACGTGGCCCGGGTCGCGGTGGGCGGCGCCCCCGTCCCGGCTTCCCCGGGACGGGCGGTGGGCTGGTTGGCCCTGGCCCCGCTGGACCTGCACGTGGCCTCCCTGGGAGCGGTGGCCGTGGCCGTCGTCCTGGTGGTGGCCGGCCTGGCCGGCGTCGGGGGCCTCTCGGTCGAGGCCGCCGAGCGCCGGACCGCCCTGGTCGGGCAGATCCGCTTCGCCGCCACCCTGCAGGACGTGCGCACCGTGCTGGTCCTGCGCCGACAGCTGGCCGCCGACCGGCCCCGGGCCCGCCCGTGGCTGCGGGTGGGGCGGGGCCCGGCCCGGTTCCCGGCCTGGCGCCGGGGCTGGAACGGCGTGCTGCGGTTCCCGGCGGTGCGGGTCGGGCGCCTGGTGCTGCTGGCGGTGGCGGCCGGCGCCGCCTTCCGGGGGGCGTGGTCGGGGACGGCACCCCTGGTGGCCCTGGCCGGTGTGGCCCTGTGGGTGGGGGCCCTGGACGTGGTGGAGCCCGTGGCCGAGGAGGTCGACCACCCCAGCCGACGCCAGAGCTACCCGGTCGAGGAGGGCGCCCTGTACGTCCGCCTCCTGGCCGTGCCCCTGGTGGTGTCGATCCTCCTGGGCCTGCTGGCCGGGGCGGTGGCCGCCCTGCCCGGCGGGGGCCGGGTGCCCCTCCTGGTCGGCCTGGCCGCCGGCGTGGCCACCGCCCTCTCGGCCTGCGCCGGGGCCCTGGGCAACGTGGTGGCCGGCGCCCCCAGTGGGGGGGATGAGCTGGGCCTCATCGCCCCCGAGGTGGCCGGCCTGCGCATGGTGCTGCGCGCCGTGTGGCCGGTGGTGCTGGCCGTCCTGGGGGCCCTGCCCCTCCTGGTGGTGGAGGCCGACCTCGACGCCGGCCGGCCGGCAGCCGGCATGGCCTCGGCCCTGTGGCTGGCCGTGGCCGGCCTGGCCGCCCTGGTGGTGGCCTGGGTCCACCAGCGGGAGGCCATCGCCGAGTGGTGGCGGCAGGCCATGGATGCCGCCGGCCAGGGCGGAGCCGGGACGCGAGGCGACGACGACGGCGACGAGGACGAGGACGAGGACGACAGCGGTGATGACGAGGAGGACGAGCGACGATGAGCAGCCCTGACGAGGTCCCGGCCCTGCGGGTCGAGGACGTGCACCGGGCCTACGGCGGCGTGCCCGCCGTCGGGCCCCTGGACCTGGAGGTGGCGGCGGGGGAGGCAGTGGCCCTCATCGGCCACAACGGGTCGGGCAAGTCCACGCTGCTGCGGATCGTGGCCGGCCTCCTCGACGCCGACGGGGGGGAGGTCGAGGTGGCGGGCTGGGAGGGGGGCTCCGTCCACGCCCGGGCCACCACGTCCTACCTGCCCGACGACCCGGTGCTCTACGACGACCTGTCGGTGGCCGAGCACGTGGAGTACGTGTCGCGCCTGTTCGGCGGGGACGGCTTCGACGGCTACGCCGAGGACGTGGCCGGTCGCCTGGGCCTGGCCGAGCGGATCGACGACCTGCCCAGCCGGTTCAGCCGCGGACTGCGCCAGAAGGCGTCCCTGCTCCTGGGCCTGGCCCGCCCGTTCTCGCTGCTGCTGGTGGACGAGCCCTTCGTGGGCCTCGACGCGCCGGGCCGGGCCGCCCTGCTCGGGCTCCTGGCCGAGGTCCACCACGACGGGGCCGCGGTGGTGGTGGCCACCCACGACCCCGAGTTCGTGGAGCGGGTCGACCGGGTGGTGGCCCTGCGCGACGGCGAGGTGGCCTTCGACGGCGTCGCCACCCCGGCCGAGGCCCTCCGCCTGGTCGGCGCCTGAGCGAGCCCGGCGGGGCCCGGCGCCGGGCCGGCCTGTCGATCAGCGCTCCTGGTCGAGGGAGGCGGCCAGGGCGGTGCTGGCTCGGATCAACAGGTCGAGCGTGTCGAGGAACGGGTGGGGCCCCAGGGCGTCGCCCTCGATCATCTGGTGCACGGCCACCCCGTCCACCAGGGTCTGGATGATGAGGGCGATGAGGCCGGGATCTCCCGGGGGTTCCAGGCCGCTGGCCGCGAACAGGTGCTCCACCGCGGCGCGGTAGGCCGAGCGCTGGGCCTGCTCCCACGCCGCCAGGCGGGGCCGGACGTCGGGTTCCCGCAGGGCGTGGAGCCGGAACTCGGTCAGGAGCAGCTGCCACTGGCGGTCGGCGTCGCGGCCCTCGTCGTCGGGGGGGCGGGCGGCCAGGCGACCGACCAGGGCGTCGAGGGACGGGGCGGTGGAGATGAGAGGGGTCAGCGCGGCCCGATCGGCGTTGGTCCGGTGGTCGAGGACGGCCAGGAACAGGTCGGCCTTGTCGGAGAAGTTGGAGTAGAAGGCGCCGCGGGTGAACCCGGCCCGGGCCACCACCTCCTCGACGGAGGTGCCGTGGAAGCCCCGCTCGGCGAACAGGGAGGCCGCCGCCTCCAGCAGGGCGGCCCGGGTCCGGGCCTGGGCCTGGGCCCGGGTCAGGCGGGCCGGCGTCTCGCCCTCGTGGTTGACGGGTCCCTTCACATACGCGACTGTATCTGGATATGGAATCGCATCTCAAGTCGGAAGCGGCCCCGACCCAACGGGCGGCCCGCCTCCGGGCCGCGCTCGTCACGCCGGGCCTCATGGCCTTCCTGGGCTCCTCCCGCATCCGCGACCACCCCCACCGGGCCTACCGCTTGTTGCAGCGGCGCGACCCGATCCACCGGAGCCCGTTCGGCTTCTGGGTCCTGAGCCGGCACGCCGAGGTGAGCGCCGCTCTCCGCCATCCCGGCCTGGGCGTCGATCCCGGCGCCATCGACCCGGCGCTCCTGCGCATCGGCCCCCTGCGCCGCCTGCTCGACCGGCCCGCCCCCAGCACCGTCGGGCCCGGGGCCTTCCTGGACATGAGCGAGGGGCTGCTCCTGTTCCGCGACCCGCCCGACCACACCCGCCTGCGGGGCCTGGTGAGCCGGGCCTTCACGCCCCGCCAGATGGCCCGGCTGGAGGGCCGCATCGCCGAGCTCACCGCCGACCTGCTGGCCCCGCTGCGCCACCGGCGGGGCCGCTTCGACCTCATGGCCGAGCTGGCCTACCCCCTCCCGGCCCGGGTCATCTGCGAGCTCATCGGCCTGCCCCCCGAGGACCACGAGCTCATCGCCACCCACGGCCAGGACCTGGCCGTGGGCCTGGACCCCCTGCCGTCGGGTGACGAGCTGCGGCGGGCCGACCGGGCGGTGGCCGCCCTGCGCCACCACCTGGCCGAGCCGATCCGGTCCCGGCGCGCCGCCCCTCGCGACGACCTGCTCTCGGCCCTGGTCCAGGCCGAGGCCGACGGGGACCGGCTCGACCACGACGAGCTGGTGGCCACCGTCGTCCTGCTGCTCATCGCCGGGCACGAGACCACCGCCAACCTCATCGGCAACGCCGTGGCCCTGCTCGACCGCCACCCCGACCAGCGCCAGGCCCTGCGGGACCGCCCGGAGCTGGCCGAGACCGCGGTCGACGAGCTGCTGCGCTACGAGCCCCCGGTGCAGATGACCCAGCGCAACGCCCTGGTCGACGTGGAGCTGGCCGGCCGCACCATCCCGGCCGGGAGCATCGTCATCCTGCTCACCGGGGCGGCCAACCGCGACCCCGACGTGTTCCCCGATCCCCGGCGCCTGGACCTGGCCCGCACCCCCAACCCGCACCTGGCCTTCGGGGGCGGGGCCCACTTCTGCCTGGGCGCGGCGCTGGCCCGCATGGAGGGGCGCATCGCCCTGCCCGCCCTCTACCGGGCCCTCCCGGGCCTCCGGGTGGCGGGCCGGCGCCCGACCCACCGGTCCAGCTTCGTCATCCGGGGCTACGGGGCGCTGCCGGTGGAGCTGGCCCGCTGATCCGCCCGGCTGGCCAGAGGGTCGCGCCGAGCGCTGCGGGCCAGGTAGGCCCGGCCCCGGGGGGAGATCTGGTAGCCCACGGTCAGGCTCTCGGTCAGGCCCAGCCGCTTCAACTTGCGCACGTCGAGCTTGAACGGGTCGCGCTGGCGGCCCGCCGAGAAGGCCAGGTCGGCGGCCAGGGTGCAGGGCTGGGCCTCGATGAGGCGGAGGGTGGCCAGGGTCCAGGCCCCGTGGCTGCTGGCCTCGTCGAGCACGTCCAGGCGCCGGTCGATCTCGGCCACGTCGTCGTCGGTCAGGTCGTCGGTGGCGGCCAGCTCGGCCCGCGGGTCGGGCCCCAGCACCGGGCGCACCTCGACCCGGTAGGCCACCCGGTCGGGGTCGCCCCGCAGCTCCCGCCGCACCGCCTCGGCATCGGCGGCCCCGGCCCGGCGGGCCTCGGCGTCGGTGATGGCGGCCGGGTCGATCTCGTCGACGGCCAGCACCTCCAGCCGTCCGGCCGAGGTGCGGTACACGCGGCCGGCCACCACCTGGCGGCTGGCCCACCGCCGGAACAGCAACGTCACCGTGCCCGCCTCGATGGCCTCCCGATACCGGGCCTTCACCTGCACGGCCCGGAGGATACGCCGAGGAGGGGTACCGGGGGGCGACTGCCCGGTCGCCGGCCGATCGCCGGGCCCGGCGCCCGCCACCGTCACCCGGGCGGGCGCACCTCGTCCCGGAGGGCCAGCGCCGAGTACTCGGAGGGGTCGTGGGCGCAGACGACCGTGGCCCGGCCCGACGAGGCCAGGTCGGCCAGGCGCTGGTGGTTGCCGGCCAGGGCCGAGCGGTCGACGGCCACGGTGCGCTCGAAGGCGGTGAGCAGCCGGGTGGGCCGGCCCCGGTCCCGGTGCACCGAGGCGGTGTGGAAGTAGGCGTCGCCGGCGTGGACCAGCCAGCCGCCGTCCCCCCGGTCCACGGCCACCAGGGAGTGGCCCCGGGTGTGGCCGGGCAGGCCCAGGGTCACGACACCGTCCAGCACCTCGCCGGGCCGCTCCCCCGTGGCCAGGGGCCGGGCCGCGGCGAAGCCGTTCCACGTGTCGCCCTCGTCGGTGCGGAACGTGCGCCACCGCGGGCCGTGGGCCCACATGCGTCGCCGGTAACGCTGCTTCTCGGCCGTCGAGCGGGGGTTGACGGCGGCGTCGAGCTCGGTCCCGTGGACGTGGACGGTGGCCTCCGGGAAGTCGGCCAGCCCGCCGGCGTGGTCGCCGTCGAGGTGGGTGACCACGACGTGGCGCACGTCGCCGGGGTCGAGGCCGAGGCGGCCCAGCTGGTGGTGAGCGGTCCGGGTCGGGTCGGCGACCGGCCCGGTGGCGGCCACCACGGCGGCACCCATCCAGCCCCGCAGGTCGGCCACGCAGCCCCGCCCGATGCCCGTGTCGACCAGCACCAGGCCGTGGCGGTCGGTCTCCAGCACCAGCACGTGGCCCACCAGGTGGCCGGCATCGTTCAGGTGACGGCGCCCGCGCGGGCACATGGTGCAGCAGTCGAGGTGGTGGACGCGCATGGCCCGAGGGTACGACGGGCCCGGGCCCCGGGTTGGCCGAGCCGGCGGCGGGCGCGAGGCTGACCGGCCATGACCGATCCCTGGACCGCCGACTCCGTCCCCGACCAGGCCGGCCGCACCGTCGTCGTCACCGGCGCCACCAGCGGCCTGGGCCTGTCCTCGGCCACCGTGCTGGCCCGGGCCGGCGCCCGGGTGCTGATGGCGGCCCGCAACGCCGAGAAGGCGGCCCGGGCCCGCGACGAGGTGGCGGGGGTGGCCACCGGCCCCGCCCCCGAGGTGGTGGCCCTCGACCTGGCCGACCTGGACTCGGTCCGGGCCGCGGCCGACGACATCCGCAGCCGGGTCGACGCGCTCGACGTGCTCATGAACAACGCCGGGGTCATGGCCGTCCCCCTGGCCCGCACCGCCCAGGGCTTCGAGATGCAGCTCGGCACCAACCACCTGGGCCACTTCGCCCTCACCGGCCTGCTCCTGCCCACGCTCCTGGCCGCCGAGGCCCCCCGGGTGGTCACCACCTCGTCGGGGGCCCACAAGCCGGGCCGCATGCGCTGGCACGACCTCCACTGGCAGCGGGGCTACCGGCGCTGGCTGGCCTACTGCCAGTCCAAGCTGGCCAACCTGCTCTTCGCCTACGAGCTCGACCGGCGGGCCGCGGCGGCCGGCGTGCCCCTGACCTCGGCCGCCGCCCACCCGGGCTACGCCGCCACCCACCTCCAGGCCGTCGGCCCCGAGGCCAGCGGCCGGGCCCTGTCGGCCCGGCTCATGGAGCTGGGCAACACGGTCATCGCCCAGTCCGGCGACGACGGCGCCCTGCCCCAGCTCTACGCGGCCACCATGCCGGACGTCCGGGGCGGCGAGTACTTCGGTCCGGGGCGGCTCATGGAGCTGCGGGGCCACCCGGTGCGGGTCACCTCCACGCGCCGGGCCCGCGACGAGGCCGACGCCGCCCGCCTGTGGTCGGTGTCCGAGCGCCTCACCGGCGTCGCCTACGACTGGCCGGGCGGCGTCGACGACCAGCCCGCGCACGATCCCGACGCCGAGGTCCCCGCCGACCGCTCGGAGCCCGCCGGGGCCTGACCGCCCATCCCGACCCTCGCCCACCCGGCACCGTCTCCGGCGGCACGGGCGCCAAGGGTGGCGGGAACGGTGGGGCCGGACGAGGCGGGGTCAGGACGACGGGGCCGCCTGGCGGGTGCCCTGGCCGGCATCGGTGCTGGTGTCGCCCTCGAGCGCCGGGCTGGCGGACCGGCGCAGGCGCACCTCGGTGATGGCCCGGCCGTCGACGGCCATGACCTCCATCTCCCAACCGTCGACCGCCACCACGTCCCCGGGGTGCTCGGGGATACGGCCCAACTGGTGCAGCACCAGGCCGGCCACGGTGGAGTACGGCCCCTCGGGCAGGTCGACGTCGATGTCGGGCAGGTCGTGGACCGGGAAGCGGCCGGGCAGCACCCGGGCCCCGTCGGGCTCGTGGCGGACGGACAGGACGTCCTGGTCGGTCTCGTCGTAGATCTCGCCGACCAGCTCCTCCAGCAGGTCCTCCACGGTGACGATGCCCTCGGTGCCGCCGTGCTCGTTGATCACGATGGCCATCTGGTGGCGCCCGGCCTGCATGCTGCGCAGGGCGTCGAGCACGCTGGCCGTCTCCGGGAAGGCGGGGGCGGGCTGGGTCACGTCGCTCACCGTCTCGCAGTCGGCGGCCACCAGGTCCCGCAGGTGGACCACGCCCCGGAACTCGTCGAGGTTGCCGTCGTCGGCCACCGGGGCCCGGGTGTGGCTGGAGCCGGCCAGGGCGGCCAGGGCGGCGTCGCACGGCGTGCCCGGGGCCAGCACGAAGACGTCGCGGCGGGGCACCACCACCTCCTGGAGGGTGCGGCCGGCGATCTGGAAGGCCCCGGAGAGGATGGTCCGGTGCTGGTCGGTGAAGCCGGGCTGGGCCGCCACCATGTCCCGCAGCTCCTCCTCGGTGACCTCCTCGCCGTGGCGGTCGGGGTCGCCCCCGAGCAGGCGCACGGCCAGGTCGGTGCTCCGGCTCAGCACCCACACCGCGGGGCGGGTCAGCCTTGCCACCAGGGCCAGGGGTCGGGCCGCGACCAGGCCCCAGCCCTCGGCCCGCTGCATGGCGATGCGCTTGGGGGCCAGCTCGCCGAAGACCAGGGTGAGGTAGGCGAGGACGAGGGTGACGGCCACGATGGCGGCCGGCCCGGCGGCGCCACCCAGGAAGCCGAGGGGCTCCTCCAGGGGCTCGGCCAGCGAGACGGCGGCCGCCGCCGAGGCCAGGAACCCGGCCAGGGTGATGCCGATCTGGATGGTGGCCAGGAAGCGGTTGGGGTCGCGGGCCAGGGCGACCAGGGCCCGGCCCCGGCGGCCCTTGGCCTCGAGCCGTTGGAGCTGGCTCTCGCGCAGGGAGATCAGCGCCATCTCGCTGCCGGCGAAACCGGCGTTGAGGATCACCAGCACCACGACCAGCGCCAACTGGGGCAGGGCTTCAGACACGGCCACCCCCACGGGGGGCCGGTGGGAGGCGCCGGGCGCTGCTCAGGGCAGAGCGGCCCGGCTGGGGACTCCCGGGGTCGTCGTCGGAACTGGTGCTCGACGGCACCCGCCCAGCGTAGCCAGAGCACCACCGGCCCGGCGCCGCACCGGGTCCGGGGGGCGGACGGGCGGGCCGGTTCAGGGGCGGTCGCCTCCTCTGGCACGCTGCGGCCCGCGGTGGCGGGGCGGCCCGCGACCTGCACCTCGCGCCACCGCCCTGGGCCCGCGCCCGGCGGGGAGGGCCGCTGGGGGGGGGCCTCGGCTCGACGGCCCTGTGCCAGGCTCCTCCGGGGCCGGCGGTCGCCGGTTCCGGCCCGATCCGCAGGGAGCCCCCATGGACGTCCACCTCGTCGACGGGACCTACGAGCTGTTCCGCCACTTCTTCGCGGTGCCGTCCCACGTGACCGACGACGGCCGGGAGGTGGGGGCGACCCGGGCCACGGTGGGCTCGGTGCTGCGGATGCTGGAGGAGGGGGCCACCCACGTGGCCGTGGCCACCGACCACGTGATCGAGTCGTTCCGCAACGACCTGTGGGCCGGCTACAAGGACGGCTCGGGTGTCGACCCCTCCCTGCTGTCCCAGTTCACCCTGCTGGAGGAGGTCCTGGCGGCCATGGGCGTCACCGTGACGGCCATGGTCGAGCACGAGGCCGACGACGCCCTGGCCGCCCTGGCCGCGGTGGCCGCCGCCGACGAACGGGTGGAGCACGTGTGGATCTGCACGCCCGACAAGGACCTGGCCCAGTGCGTGGGGGGCAAGGTGGGCCAGCTCGACCGGCGCCGGGGCACGGCGCTGGACCCGGCCGGGGTGGAGGCCAAGTACGGCGTGCCCCCCCAGTCCATCCCCGACTGGCTGGGCCTGGTGGGCGACAGCGCCGACGGCTTCCCCGGCCTGCCCGGGTGGGGGGCCAAGTCGGCGGCCGCGGTGCTGCGGGCCTACGGGCGCATCGAGGACATCCCGGTCGATCCCACCACCTGGGCGGTGAAGGTGCGGGCGGCCGGCACCCTGGCCGCCACCCTCCGGGAGCACATGGCCGACGCCCTGCTGTTCAAGCGGCTGGCCACCCTGGAGCGCGACGCGCCGGTGCCGGGCTCGGTGGATGCGCTCCGCTGGACCGGGCCCACCCCCGAGCTGGTCGCCCTGGCCGAGGCCATGGACGCCCCCGGCCTGCTCGAGCGGGCGGTGGCCCGGGCCGCGGCGCTGGGCGGGGGCTGACCCGCCGGGTCGGATGCCACAGCCGGCGCGCCGGGGACCCTCGACGCGACGATGAGAGCGGTGGCCCGCTGCCCCTCCCGAGCATCAGGCCACCGCTCTCACGGTCGTCCCCCAGATCTCCCCCTGGAGGGTGCAGTCTGGCGGTGGAGTTGCCTCCACCGCCGGGCCAGTCCTCTCGGATCCCCCGAACCAAGCGACCGACTGGGCGTTCTGGTGCATCGCGTGCGCTGCGTCACACCCAACTGCTGCGCACACTGTGCAAGAAGAGCTGGCCGCGTTCTATGGTCAGAAAGGATGGTTTCTGAACTAGTCACCATTTCGCTGCGACGTGAGCCTTGTCGGCACGCAGGGTGACCAGGGCCTGGTGGACGGACCGTCTGACCGCCACCACGAGAGGTGGCGAGAAGTGGCAGGCCCCCGCTGGTTTGCCCCTGGCGCCGCCGGTCAGCACGAAGTGGAGCGGCAGGGTCGCGCTGCGTGCGCGAGCCTGGCTGCCAGGCCGGTCGGCAAGGAGGCCCCATGCACCCCACCACCCTCCCCCCGCGGCGGCCCGCTCGACCGCGGTCGGCCCGCCTGGCCGTCGCCGGCCTGGCCGTCGCCCTGGCCGCCACCGGCCTGGCCGCCTGCGAGGTCACGCCCCCCACGCTCACCGCCCGCACCCTGGTCTCCGGCCTCAGCAATCCGTGGGACCTGTCGTTCACGCCGTCGGGCTCGCTGCTGTGGACCGAGCGCGGCGGGCGCATCATGCGCCGGCAGGCCAACGGGGCCGTGAACCGCCTGGCCGCCGACATGAGCGACCTCTTCGTCAGCGGCGAGACCGGCCTCATGGGCATCGCCGTCGACCCCCGCTTCGCCCGCAATCGCCAGGTCTTCACCTGCCAGGGGTGGACCGACGGCGCGGCCGTGGAGGTGCGCGTCGTCCGGTGGCGGGCCAACGACGCCGGCACCGCCCTGACCCGGGTGTCGACCGTGCTCTCGGGCCTGCCCTCCACCAGCGGCCGCCACGGGGGGTGCCGGCTGCGCTTCAGCCCCTCGGGGCCGCTGTTCGTGGGCACCGGGGACGCCGCGGTGGGCACCAACCCGCAGGACCTCACCAGCCTGGGCGGCAAGGTCCTGCGCATCGACCCCGACACGGGGGCCGGCGTGGCCGGCAACCCGTTCGCCTCCAGCCCCGACGTCCGGACCCGCCGGATCTGGAGCTACGGCCACCGCAACGTTCAGGGGCTGGCCATCCGGCCCCGGGACGGGAGCCTGTGGAGCGCCGAGCACGGCCCGGACCGGGACGACGAGGTCAACCGCGAGCGCACCGGCAACTTCGGGTGGAACCCCGTCCCCGGCTACGACGAGTCCGTGCCCATGACCGACCGGGCCGAGTTCCCGGGCGCGGTGCCGGCGGCGTGGAGCTCGGGCTTCCCCACGGTGGCCACCTCGGGCCTGGCCTGGCTGGCCGGTGGCCGGTGGGAGGGGTGGGACGACCACCTGGTGGTGGCCACGCTGAAGGGCGAGAGCGTGCTGGTGCTGCGGCCCCAGGGCGACGGCACCCTGGCCCAGGTGGCCCGCCTCTACCAGGGCACCTTCGGGCGGATCCGCACCGCCCAGCTCGGCCCCGACGGCCTGCTCTACCTCACCACCGCCAACGGCTCGGGCGACCGCATCGTCCGGGTCACGCCGAGCTGAGGGCGGGCCACCCCGGCCACCGGGGTCAGGTCCGGCCCAGGACCTCGGACAGCTCCACCGCGGGGACCACCTCGAGCTGGTCGTAGCGGCACGAGTCGGGCTCGCGGTCCGGGCGCCAGCGCAGGAACTTCGACGTGGCCCGGAAGCGCCCGTGGTCGACCCGCTCGTAGGCCACCTCGGCCACCCGCTCGGGGCGCAGCGGCGTGAAGCTCAGGTCCTTCTTGCCGTTCCAGCGGGACGGGCCCCCCGGCAGCCGCCCCTCGGCGTGGGCCGCGGGATCGGTCCAGCCGCCCCACGGGTGGCTGGCGATGTCCTCGGCCGGGACCACCAGGGGGGCCAGCTCGGCCAGCAGGGCCCGGCGGTCGGCGGCCTTGAACGAGGCGGCCACGCCCACGCTGTGGAGGCGGCCCTCGTCGTCGTGGAGGCCGAGCAGCAGCGACCCCACCCCCTCGCCGTCCTTGTGGACGCGGTAGCCGGCCACCACCACGTCCGCGGTGCGGCTGTGCTTGACCTTGACCCAGCCCCGGGCCCCGGGCTCGTAGGTGCTGCCCACCGGCTTGGCGATCACCCCGTCCAGGCCCGCCCCCTCGAAGCGGACGAACCAGTCCTGGGCCGTGACCCGGTCGAAGGTGCCCTGGTTCAGATGCACCCGGGCCCCGGGCACCAGCGCCTCCTCCAGGGCCCGGCGCCGCTGGCCCAGGGGGGCGCCGGTCAGGTCGTCGGCCCCCAGGGCCAGCACGTCGAAGGCCACCACCTCCGACGGGGTGGCCTCGGCCAGCATCTGGACCCGGGAGGCGGCAGGGTGGATGCGCTGGCCCAGCAGGTCGAAGTCCAACCCGTCGGCGGAGGGGACCACGATCTCTCCGTCGATCACCGCCTTGGCCGGCAGGGCCTCCCGCAGGGGGTCCACCGCCTCGGGGAAGTAGCGGATGAGGTCACGGCCGGAGCGGGACAGCATCTCCACCTCGTCGCCGTCGCGGAACACCACCACCCGGAAGCCGTCCCACTTGGGCTCGAACCACCAGTCGCCCTCCTCGCCGGGCGGCAGTCCGTCGTGGGCCTTGGCCAGCATCGGCGTCAGGGGTGGGAGGACAGGCAGGTCCATGCCCCGACCGTAGGTCAGGTGACGTGGACCAGGTCGAGGACCTGGCGGGCCCGGGTCGCGTCGCCGACCACGTCGAGCGTGTCGAGGGACCGGCGGTGCCACACGGCCAGCAGCAGGTCGGAGGCCGGGCCCCGCAGGGCGGCGTCGCCCTTGGCGTGGGCCCGGGTCACCTCGCAGCCGCCCGGCACCAGGCGCAGGAGCCACTCGCCGGCGCCGTCGGGCAGGCCGTCGTCGGTGCAGTGGAGGTGCACGGAGGCGCCCACCAGGGCGGCCGGCGGGCCGCCCACCATGGCCAGGAACCGCGGAGCGAAGAAGCCCAGCCACTCGTCGATGCCGTCGGCGGCCAGGCCCGGGGCGACGGGGGCGGCGCGGCCCGGGGCGGTGGCCTCCTCGGCGTCCCAGCGGTGCACGGACACCTCGTGGGCCTGGCGTCGGAACCAGAAGGCGACGGTGGTCGGCCCCGCGAACGACAGGGCCTCGGCGGCCGGGTCGTGGCGGTCGAGCTCGGCCAGCAGGCCGGCCACGCTCTCCCGGTACCAGGGCAGGACGGCGGCGCCCGGGGGCGGGTGGGGCACCGGGCCGATCTGCTCGCCGGGGTCGCCCTCCGGCCCGGCGGCCAGGAAGGCGGTGGCCCAGCGGTGGACGCGGCCCACGTGGCCCACCAGGCGCTCCGTGTCCCACCCGGGGCAGGCCGCCACCGGGGCGCCGAGGGCCTCGGGGGGGACGGCGGCCACGCGTTCGCCCTCGGCAGCGATGGCGGCCCGGTGCTCCTGCGGATCCATGGGGCCCGAGGGTAGGCCCGGGCCGCCCCCGCGCCCGTTGGGAAGGGGCGAACGGCCGGGTCTACCCTCCGGCCCATGACCGCGCACCCGCTCAGCGAGCAGATCGCCGACCTGGCGAAGCTGAAGGAGGAGGCCCGGCAGCCCGGGTCGGAGCGATCGGTCCAGCGCCAGCACGACCGGGGCAAGATGCTGGCCCGGGAACGCATCGAGTACCTGCTCGACCCCGGCTCCTTCAACGAGCTCGACATGCTGGCCCGGCATCGGAACCCGGCCATCCCCGAGCGGCCGCTCACCGACGGCGTCATCACCGGGTGGGGCACCATCGACGGCCGCAAGGTCTTCGTCTTCAGCCAGGACTTCACGCTCTTCGGCGGGGCCCTGGGCGAGGTGTTCGCCGAGAAGATCCACAAGGTCATGGATCTGGCCCTCAAGGTCGGGGCGCCGGTCATCGGCCTCAACGACGGGGCCGGGGCCCGCATCCAGGAGGGCCCGGTCAGCCTGGCCTCCTACGGCGGCATCTTCCACCGCAACGTGAAGGCCTCGGGCGTCACGCCCCAGATCAGCGTCATCATGGGACCGTGCGCCGGCGGCGCCGTCTACAGCCCGGCCATGACCGACTTCGTGTTCATGGTCGAGGACACCTCGTACATGTTCATCACCGGGCCCGACGTGGTGAAGACGGTGACCGGCGAGGACGTCACCCAGCAGGAGCTGGGCGGGGCCCACGCCCACTCGGCCAAGTCCGGGGTGGCGGCCTTCACCGCCGCCGACGACCGGGCCGTGCTCGACGACGTGCGCTACCTGATGGGCTTCCTGCCCTCCAACAACATGGAGGAGCCGCCCCGGGCGGTCCCGGCCGACGACCCGCAGCGGTCGTGTGACGAGCTGGCGGGGATGATCCCCGACAGCCCCAACCAGCCCTACGACATGCGCAAGGTCATCGAGGTCATCGTCGACGACGAGGACTACGTCGAGTACTTCGCCTCGTGGGCCCCGTCCATCACCTGCGGCTTCGCCCGCATCGACGGCCAGCCGGTGGGCATCGTGGGCAACAACCCCATGTTCTACGCCGGGGTGCTGGACATCGAGTCCTCGGAGAAGGCGGCCCGCTTCGTCCGGGTGTGCGACTCGTTCAACATCCCCCTCATCACCTTCGTGGACGTGCCCGGCTTCCTGCCCGGCGTGGGCCAGGAGCACGGGGGCATCATCCGCCACGGGGCCAAGCTGCTCTACGCCTACTGCGAGTCGACGGTGCCCCGCATCCAGGTCATCACCCGCAAGGCCTACGGCGGGGCCTACGTGGTCATGAACTCCAAGTCCATCGGGGCCGACCTGGCCTTCGCCTGGCCGTCGGCCGAGCTGGCGGTGATGGGGGCCACCGGGGCGGTGGAGATCCTGCACCGCACCGAGATCAACGCCGCCGCCGACCCCGAGGCCCGCAAGGCCGAGCTGGTCGACGACTACTCGGAGAAGTGGCTCAACCCGTACGTGGCCGCCGAGCGGGGCTACGTGGACGACGTGATCGACCCGGCCGACACCCGACGCAAGCTGGCCGAGGGCCTCTCCATGCTGCGCTCCAAGCGCGAGGAGTTGCCCCCCCGCAAGCACGGGAACGTCCCGCTGTGAGCGCGGCCGTCACCGCCCCGGGCGTGCGGCTGTCGTGATGGAGATCCGCCCCGCCCCCACCGACGAGGAAGCGGCCGCCATCGTGGCCGCCGTCGAGGTGGCCTGGCCCCGGGCCGCGGCCCCCGCCGGGGCGCCGGCCGAGCGCTGGCGCTGGAGCGGCCGCTGGTGGTCCAAGCCCGTCCCCCTCCGCCGCCGCCGCCCCTGGTAGGTCAGGGGCGGGCCTGCCGGAGCAGAGCCCGCAGGCGAGCGATGCGAGGCGCCATCGTCGGTCCCCGCAGGTGGCCGAGCATGTGCTCGATCTGGTCGATGTCCATGGTCGGGTGGTGCTCCACCAGCTGGCTGAGGTCCATCCAGTCCTTGGGGCGGTTGAAAGACAGCTTGAAGGTGGTCAGGTCCTCCACAGAGAGGATCGGGATCGTTCCCCCATCCGGCCCGAACGGCCCGGACACGATTCGCTCGCGCACCTGCTCGTAGCTGTCGTCCAGGGAGAAGAACAGGTCGAGGCGCAGGGGCAGCTCGGTGTGCACCAGCCGTACCCCGGCCATCAGGAGCCACTCGGACGCGTCGGCCTCCGGGTGCATGTCGATGTCGGTGAAGGCAGCCACCACCTCTCGGACGTCGCCCTTGCCCACGAAGATGTTGACATCGGCATCGAGGGTCGCCCGGCTCTCGGCGTGGTAGCCGAGTGCGATGGCGCCCCCGAAGGCGTGCGGCACGCCCCGCCCATCGAGGAGCTCGTGGGTCTGGGTGATGAGGTCACGGAGGCCCTGGATCATCGCCCCTCCATGGCCTGGCTCAGGTCGAGCACCTGGGCCAACGCCCATGCCCGCGTTGCTGGCGTGGCGTCAGGAGGGAGGACGGGAGCCTCGTCGGGGGGGTCGTCGGGGAGGCGAGGTGGGAGGTCGTCGAAGGGGTAGCCGCCGGCACCGGGCGGGAGGGGTAGGTGCAGGACGGTGCTGCCGCCGTCGGCGGCCACCTGGTAGCCGCAGGCCACCAGCATCCGGTTGAAGGTGTCGAGGGTGGGGGTGCGGCGGTCGTTCTCGTAGGCCGAGAGGTTGGGTTGGCTGATGCCGGTGAGCTCGGCCAGCTGGGCCTGGCTGAGGCCCCGCGACTCGCGGACCCGGCGGAGGAACGCGCCGTACATGCACCCACCGTGCCATGTGCGATGCGATATGGCAACCGATCAGAACGAGGGCGGGTGGGGCCGGCATCATGGGGGGATGCCCGATCTCCACCTGGTGCTGGCCTCGGCGTCGCCGGCCCGGCTGGCCCTGCTGCGGGCGGCGGGGATCGAGCCCGAGGTGGTGGTCAGCCACGTGGACGAGGACGCGGTGGCCGCGGCCCTGGGCACCGACGACCCCGACCGGGTGGTGGCCGCCCTGGCCCGGGCCAAGGCCGAGGCGGTCGTGGCCCAGGTCGGCCAGCTGGCCCGGCCGACGGCGGTGCTGGGGTGCGACTCGCTGTTCACGTTCGCCGGCACCACGTGGGGCAAGCCCGGCTCGGCGGCCGAAGCCACGGCCCGCATCCGGGCCATGCGGGGCGGCGAGGGCGTGCTGCGCACCGGGCACCACCTGGTCGAGGTGTCCTCCGGCCGGGCCGTCGGCGGGGTGGAGGCCACCACCGTCCGCTTCGGGCCCATGACCGACGCCGAGGTCGACAGGTACGTGGCCAGCGGCGAGCCCCTGCACGTGGCCGGCTCGTTCACCCTGGACGGTCGCTCGGCCCCCTTCGTGGACGGGGTGGACGGCGACCACACCAACGTCGTCGGCCTGTCGCTCCCCCTGCTGCGCCGCCTCCTGGCCGACCTGGGCCGCTCGGTCACCGACCTGTGGACGTCCCCGTGATCGCCCGCCTCCCCACCACGAACCTTGGACCGACGACCACCACATGCGCCCTCAGCGGTCCGAGGTCGGGGGGAGGGGAGGGATGACGGGGGAAGGGGCCGGGCCGGCGTTGCGGATCGGGCCGTTGGCGCTGGACGTGCCAGTGGTGCTGGCCCCCATGGCCGGGGTGACCAACACCGCCTTCCGCCGCCTGTGCCAGTCGTTCGGTGGGGCCCTCTACGTGAGCGAGATGATCACGGCCCGGGCCCTGGTCGAGGGCAACACGCGCACCCTGGACATGGTGGCCTTCCACCCCGACGAGTCACCCCGCAGCGTGCAGCTCTACGGCACCGACCCCCGGGTCATGGGCGAGGCGGTGCGGATCCTGGTCGACGGGCACGGGGTCGAGCACGTGGACCTCAACGTGGGCTGTCCGGCTCCCAAGGTCACCCGCAAGGGGGGCGGCGCGGCCCTGCCGGTGCGGCGGGCCCTGTTCGCGGCGATCGTCCGGGCCTCGGTGCGGGCCGCCGGCCCGGCGCCCTTCACGGTCAAGATGCGCCTGGGCCTGGACGGCGGCCACCTCACCTACCTGGAGGCGGGCCGCATGGCCGAGGGCGAGGGGGCCGCCGCGGTGGCCCTCCACGCCCGCACCGCCGAGCAGCTCTACTCCGGGGCCGCCGACTGGGACGCCATCACCAGGCTCAAGGAGGCGGTGGCCACCGTGCCGGTGCTGGGCAACGGCGACATCCTGGAGGGCGCCGACGCGGTGCGCATGATGGCCGCCACCGGGTGCGACGGCGTGGTGGTGGGCCGGGGCTGCCTGGGCCGGCCCTGGTTGTTCCGCGACCTGGCCGACACGCTGGCCGGCCGCCCGGTCCGCCCCGCGCCCCTCCTGGGCGAGGTGGTGCCCGTGCTGCGCCGCCACGCCGACCTGCTGGTCGAGGCGTTCGGCCCCGGGCGCGCCGCCCGGGAGGTGCGCAAGCACACCGGCTGGTACCTGGCCGGCTACCCGGTCGGAGGCGAGGCCCGGCGGGCCCTGTCCCAGGTGGCCTCCATCGAGGAGCTGGGGGTCCGCCTCGACGACCTCGACCCGGGCCTGGCCCTGGTGCCGGGGGCCGAGCGCACCGTCCGGGGCCACACCCACGGGCCCCGCCCGGTGCCGGTGCCCGAGGGGTGGTTCGCCCTGGCCGACGACCCCACCCCGCCGATCGGCGCCGACCTGCTCGTCTCCGGCGGCTGACCGCCCCGCGGGCCCGGGGTGCCGGGCCTCCGACGGCGCGCCGGTTGGCCGGCGGGGGGAGGGGAACGGGGGGTGGGGCCTCGCTACCCTCGCTCCCGTGGACGTCCCCGAGCTCACCACCGTCGCCAGCACCTACGCCGTCGTGCACCACGGCACCGAGGTGCGCCGCACCGACGGCCTGCGGCCCGACACCGAGCACGAGCTGGAGGGCATCGCCTTCCGCACCCTGCCCGAACCGGGCGAGCTGCTGGCCACCTTCGCCACCGTGAACGACGTGCACTTCGGCGAGGAGGTGTGCGGGCGGATGGAGGGGCTCGACGCCGGGCCGGTGTTCCGGTCCGAGCCGGGCGAGTCGCCCTACCCCGAGGTCATGAACCGGGGGGCGGTGGCCGAGATCCTGGAGCTCGACCCCGACGCCCTGGTGGTCAAGGGCGACCTGACCAGCGACGGCACCGACGCCCAGGTCGACGCCTTCCTGGCCGCGTACGCCCCCCTGGCCGACCGGATGACCTGGGTGCGGGGCAACCACGAGTCGTACCACCGCCTGGACCGGGGAGCGGTGCCGACCCAGGAGGTGGTGCTGCCGGGGGTGCGCCTGGCCCTGCTGGACACCTCGCTGGAGGACGTGGAGCACGGCGGCCTGTCGGTCGACCAGCTCGACTGGCTCGACACGCTGGCGGCCGAGTCGGACCGTCCCGTGGTGGTGCTGGGCCACCACCACCCGTGGAACCCGTCGTCGAACCAGCGCCCGGAGCGCTACTTCGGCATCAACCCCGACGACTCCGAGCGCCTGATCGACGTGGTGGCCCGGCGGTCCCGGATCGTGGCCTACCTGGCCGGCCACACCCACCGGAACCGGGTGCGGCACTTCCCCGCCACCGGCCCGGTGCCGTGGGTGGAGGTGGCCTGCGTCAAGGACTTCCCCGGGGCGTGGGCCGAGTACCAGGTGCACGAGGGTGGCATCTGCCAGGTGTTCCACCGCATCTCCAGCCCCGAGGCCCTGGCCTGGAGCGAGAAGACCCGCCACATGTTCGCCGACCTCTACGGGCCCTACGCCTTCGGGAGCCTGGCCGACCGCTGCTTCGTCATCGGCCTCGACCGAGCGGCGGCGTGAGCGAGGGCCCGGCGTCCGCGCCCGGCGGCGCCGACGGCGCGGCCCCCGGCCCCGGTCCGGCGGGCGGGGACGGCCCCCCCGGCCCCCTGGCCGGGCTGCGGGTGATCGACTGCAGCACGGTGGTGGCCGGGCCCGGGTGCGCCCGCTACCTCGGGGACTTCGGCGCCGAGGTGATCAAGGTGGAGCGCCCCGACGGGGGCGACACCACCCGGGCCATGGGCTGGCGCGACCCGCGCGACGGCGTGACCCTGTGGTGGAAGCTGGAGGGCCGCAACAAGCGGACCGTCACCCTGGACCTCAAGGACCCCGACGACCTGGCCCGCATGCGGCGCCTGGTGGCCACGGCCGACGTGCTGGTCGAGAACCTGCGACCCGGCACGCTGGAGCGGCTGGGCCTCGACCCCGTCGAGCTCATCGCGGCCCGGCCGGGGCTGGTGGTCACCCGGGTCACGGGCTTCGGGCAGGACGGCCCCTACGCCGGGCGCCCCGGCTTCGCCACCCTGGCCGAGGCCATGAGCGGCTTCGCGGCGGTGAACGGCGAGCCCGACGGCGGTCCGCTGCTCCCGCCCATCGCCCTCACCGACGAGATCACCGCCCTGGTGGCCGCCTTCGCCACCATGGTGGCGGTGCACAGCGGCGTCGGCCAGGTGGTCGACGTCAACCTGTACGAGTCGCTGCTCCAGGTCATGGGGCCCCTGCCAGCGGCCAAGGCCCTGCTCGACTACGACCAGCCCCGGCTGGGCTCGGGCATCCCCTACTCGGTGCCCCGGGGCACGTACCGGTGCGCGGACGGGGCCTGGGTCGCCGTCAGCACCTCGGCCGAGTCGGTGGCCCAGCGGGTGATGGCCCTCATCGGCCTGGCCGGCGACCCCCGGGTGTCCACCTTCGGGGACCGGGTGGAGCATCGCGACCTGGTCGAGGCCACCCTGGCGGCGTGGGTGGCGGCCCGGGAGCGGCCCGAGGTGCTCCGGGTCTTCGAGGAGGCCCACGCCGCCGCCGCCCCGGTGCACACCATGGGCGACATCCTGGCCGACCCGCACCTGGCCGCCCGGGGGGCCCTGCCCGAGGTGGACGGCGTCGCCATGCAGGGTTTGGTGGCTCGCCTGTCGGCCACGCCGGGCCGCATCCGGTGGGCGGGCCGGCCCCTGGGAGCCGACACCGAGGCGGTGCTGGCCGAGCTGGACGGCCCGGGCTGACGTCGCCACCGAGCCGCGGTGAGGCGCGGCCGGGCACCACCGGGTGAGCGTTCGCCCGGTGCGCCGGCCCTCCTCCGGCGGGCGCACCGGACGAACGTCGCTCGGTCGGGCGTCCACTCGACCGAGACTGGTCCGCCCCGGGATCGGGACGCTGATCTGGGCCGGAGGGGGACTGGTTGCGCCTTGTCCCCCTCCGGCTGGTGAGCTCCACCCAACAGTTGGGGGATCGGTCGCTGGGCGGGGCTCGTCTGTTCTTGCCCGTAGGGCGAGGGGTGGTTCCAAGTTGGTGAAAGAAGTCAGATCCGGACACTTTGGAACGAGGAGGCGTCGGCGGGCAAGAAGCGTGTGGATCGGGAATGAGAGACGAGGGGGATACGTGGACCAGGCGGTCGGGATCACGACATCGGCGGGGGTCGCCCCCGGTCGTCCCCGCCCGGCCGGCCCGAGGCCCCGCCGGGCCCGGCCCCGCGGCCCCGTCCCGATCCGACGCTCCATCGCACCGCACGCGCCACCCCAGGAGACGCCCCATGCCCGCCGCCCCCCACCGCCCGTCGCGCCGACGGGCGGTGATCGCGTCCCGGCCCGCCCCGGCCGCCCGCCCATGACCGAGACCCCGACCCAGCGACGCAGCGGGTTCGCCGCCTTCGCCCACGCCCTCGGTGCCCACCTCGACATGGACAGCAGCGCGTGGAGCGAGTCCGACCTGCTGGTCGAGCAGCTCGGGTGGGACTCCATGGTGGCCGTGGAGGTGGTGTCCTGGTTGGAGGAGCAGGGCATCCGCCTCCCCGACGACCTGCTGGCCGAGATCCGCACCCTGGGCGACGTCTACCACTACAGCCAGACGCTGGCGCCGGCGCCGGGCGAGCCGGCCCAGCCCGGGTCCCGCGCCCCGCTCCGGGGGCGACGGGTCCACCTGGCCCCCCTGACCGGGGCCCACCACGGCGAGGCCCTCGACCTGTTCACCCGGGGGGACAACCTGGTCCGGTTCCGGCTCCGGGGCACGACGCCGAGCCCCGAGACCTTCGGCCGGGTGCTGTGGGACCGGGTCCTCTGCCAGTTCGCCGTCCTGCACAGCAACCGGATGGTGGCCATGGTCAGCGCCTTCGAGCCCGACATGCGCAACCGGCACGTCCACGTGGCCGTGGTGTCGCGGCCCGACGCGCCCCAGGGTGCCGGCCTGGAGGGCCTGGTCCTGCTGATCGACCACCTCTTCGCGGAGTTCGACCTGCGCAAGGTCTACGCCGAGGTCCTGGAGCCCAACTCGACCACCTTCAGCTCCGGCCTGGGCCGGGTGGCCCAGGTCGAGGGCCGTCTCGTCGACCACGAGTTCATGAGCGGCCGCTACCACGACATGCTGGTGATCGGCATCACCCGGGAGCGGTGGCAGGAGCACGCCGCCCGCCTGCTCGGCCCCCTCTGAGCGCCCGCCCGGTCGCCGGGCGGGGCCCGGTGGCCCGCTCAGTCGTCGGGGACGGCGGCCACCTCGATGCGGTCCTGGCGCCAGTCCCGGGCCGCCCCCAGGGCCTGGTGGGCCGAGTCCAGGAGCTGGTCGGCGTCGAAGGCGTGGGCCGGGTAGCAGGCCACCCCGGCCCGCAGGGTGCCCCCGTCGAGCACCGCGGCCAGGTTGCGGCGGACCCGCTCCACGGTCCACACCGCCCCGTTCTCGGGCGTGTCCTCCAGGATGAGGGCGACCAGGCCCTCGTCCAGGCGGCAGGCGATGTCGGAGTCGCGCAGGGTGGCCAGCAGCGAGTCGGCCACCGGGCGGCTCACGGCCGGCGCCGGCTCCCCGGTGTCCATGCCGGTCACCGGCTCCAGGAGGGCCAGGGCCAGCGGCCGCAGCCCCCGGCGGGCGGCGGCCACCCGCTTGTCGAGGGTGACGGCGAAGAAGGCGGTGTTGAACAGCCCGGTCGGCGCGTCGGTGACCCGGGTCAGGTCGATCCGGCTGGGCATCGGGGGGGCGCCCAGCTCGGAGAGGTGGGTGCGGGCGATGAGGGCCTCGGCCTCGAACCGGGCGGCCCGGGCGGCCATGGCCTCGCTCTCCAGCTCGGCCACGTCGGCCCGGCTGGCCTCGGCCTCGGCGGTGGCGTTGGTGCGCCGCAGCCGGTCGGCCAGGCCCAGGGTGAACAGGCCCGCCACCAGGGCGGCGACGCCGGCGGCCCCCGCCAGCCAGAGCTGGTCGGTGGCCATGGCGGCGACGGCCAGGACGAGGCCGATGCACCCCGAGACGACCCCGGGTGCAGCACGGTCGATCACCTGGCAACGATCGGCCGCGAGCGACGCCATTCAAGGGCGCCGGCGCCGGGAGGGGGTCCGGGCGGGGCGGGATCGGCGCCCGACCCCGCGGCCGTCGGAGCGTGGGCCACGCCGCTCAGTCCGGGATGGGGGCGATCAGCGCCTCGCCCGCGTCCGAGCCGGTGGCGGCGTCGCGGGCCCCCACGACCAGCTCGTCGGCCGAGATGGCGTGGGCCGGGTAGCAGGCCACGCCGGCGTGGACCACGGCGTCGGGCGTCATCTCCCGGATGCGGTCACGCAGCCGGTTGACGACGATGAGGCAGCCCTCGCTGGGGGTGAACTCCAGCACCACGGCCACCGCCCCGTCGTCGAGCCGGGCGGCCAGGTCGGAGTCCCGGATGGCGCCCCGCACGATGGCGGCCAGGTCCCGGGCCTCGGGACCGCCCTCCACCGTGACCACGGCCAGGCCCAGTTGCCGGAGGGTCCGCCGGGCGGTGGCCACCCGGGAGGGGAGCAGGGCCCGGAGCATCGCCTCGCTGAACAGGCCCGAGGCCGGATCCGAGACGAGTTGATCGGTCATGGTGCTCCTGTTCCGGGCCGGTGCCGGAGCGGCGGGCGGCCCCGGCATGATGCCATCCCGGCCCCGGCGATCGCAGGATCGACGGGCGCCCCGCGGGGGCGGCGCCGGCGGTTTGCGCAACGACTACTCAAGCCGAGCTCGGGCCCCGTGCGTACCCTGCCGGCAGCGACGCCGGAGCGGCCGACGAGGGACCCGGTCGGCACCCCGTGCGGGGCGTGCCGGACGACCGTCCCGGGCCGTCACGACGTGGCCCAGGGGTCGCCGGTCGGGGGATGGCCCGGTCCGGCGGCCCCGACCCCACCGGCGCCGGCCGCCGGCGCCGCGGGTCGGGGGGCCGGGCCCCCGAAGACGGCGGGGAGGGGGGCCTGCAGGGCCGCCTCCAGCTGGTCGAGGTAGGCCCGGCGCGGGATGTCGACCGCCCCCAGGCTGGCCAGGTGGGCGGTGGTCCACTGCACGTCGAGCAGCCGGGCGCCCCCGTCCCGCAGCAGGTCGACCAGGCCCAGCAGCGCCACCTTGGAGCCGTCCCGCGAGCGGTGGAACATCGACTCCCCGGCGAACAGCCCGCCGACGGCCACCCCGTAGAGGCCCCCGGCCAGGGCGCCGTCCGCGGTCCAGGCCTCGACGCTGTGGGCCCACCCCAGCTCGTGGAGCGAGGTGTAGGCCCGCCGGACGCCCCGGGTGATCCACGCCCCCGGGCGCCGGGGGTCGGCGCAGGCCCGGACCACCTCGTCGAAGGCGGCGTCGACGGTGACGTGGTGGCGTCGGGCGGCCTGGCGCAGCGACCGGGTGACCCGCATCCCGTCGAGGGGGATGACCCCCCGGGGATCCGGCGACCACCAGGCCAGCACCCGGCCGGTCCGCCCGATGGGCATGGGGAAGACGCCGGCCCGGTAGGCGGCCAGCACGGTGGCGGGCTCCAGGTCACCGCCCACGGCCACCGGCCCGTCCGGGTCGGCCTCGACCGGCGACGGGATGGCCCAGCGGGAGGGCCCCGGGTCGGTCGGGGTCACGGCGGGGGGATGCCGAGGGTGCGGGCCACCGTGAGCCCCAGCTTGCGGGTGGCCCGGCGGTTGAGCTCGCCCCCGGCCAGCGCCCCGGCCATGAGGGGCACGAAGGTGGCCATGTTGCGCCCGGCCCGCCGCAGCAGCCGGCGCCGGATCTGGGCCGTCAGCTGGTCGCGGGCCGACCGGCCCAACAGGTCCGAGGCGCTGGAGGCCAGGGCCCCGCCCTGGCCGGGCCGGAGGAGGCGGGCCATCTCGCCGGCCGACAGCCCCCGGGTCTCGGCCCAGGCCTTGGCGATGAGGGGCCCGTTGGCCCGCAGGTCGCCGGCCAGCGGGTAGCCGGCGGCCTCGTGGAGCTCGCCCACCAGCTTCATCTCCAGGGCCACCACGATGAGGGTCTCGGCCGCCAGCTCCACCGGCAGGGCGGCCCACGTGGCCGGCGTGGCCTCGGAGGCGGCGGCCAGGGCCCCGGTGGTGGCCCCCACCGCCGCCGCGGCCAGGCTGGCGTTGCGGACCAGGGGCCGGGCCAGGAGGGCCCCCGCCAGCCCGTCGTGGTGGGCCTGGAGGGTGGCCAGGTCGCGCACGGGCAGGTGGCCGGTGGCGTCCAGGGTGACCTCGGCCAGCCAGCGCCCGGAGGTGACCGCCTTGCGTCCCGCCCGCCGGGCCGAGGCCCGGGCCAGGCTCATCACCTCGCGCACCTGGCCGGCGGTGGGTCGACCGCCGTCCTCGCCGCGACCCCCGATGGCGGCGCCCACGGCGCGGGCCAGGGCGTCGTCGGGGGAGGCGGGCGTCAGGTCCGAGGCCTCGCCACCGTTGTCCATGACGGCATCATGCCCGGCCCCCGACCGTCGCGGTCGGCCGGGGCCGGCCGGGACGGGCTAGCGCCGGTAGTCGTAGAAGCCCTGGCCCGACTTCCGGCCCAGGTGGCCGGCGGCCACCATGCGCCGCAGGGCGGGCGCGGGGCTGAAGTTGGGGTCGGCGAACTCGGCGTACAGGGCGTCGAGGATGGCCACCGAGGTGTCCAGGCCGACCAGGTCCAGGAGGGCCAGGGGCCCCATGGGGAAGTTGCAGCCGCCCTTCATGGCGGCGTCGATGTCGTCCCGGGAGGCGATGCCGTTCTCCAGCATCCGCACCGCGTTGTTGAGGTACGGGAAGAGCAGGGCGTTGACGATGAAGCCGGCCCGGTCCTGGACCCGCACCGGGTCCTTCCCGCAGGCCGTGGCGAAGGCGGTGACGGCCTCGACGGTCTCGTCCGAGGCGGTGAGGGGTGGGATGATCTCGACCAGCCCCATCATGGGCGCCGGGTTGAAGAAGTGGACGCCCACCACCTTGTCGGGGCGGCCGGTGGCCACCGCCATCTCCACCACCGGCAGGGTCGAGGTGTTGGTGGCCAGGATGGCGTCGGCCTTCACCACCTGGTCCAGCTCGGCGAACAGGGCCTTCTTGACGGCCAGGTCCTCGACCACCGACTCGATCACCAGGTCGCAGTCGGCCAGGGCACTCAGGTCGGCGGTGGCGGTGACCCGGCCCAGGACGGCGTCGCGGTCCTCCTCGGACAGGCGGCCCTTGTCGACCTGCTTGCCCAGGCTCTTCTCCAGCCCGGCCCGCATCGCCTCCGCGGTCTCCTGCTTGCGGGAGCGCAGCACCACGTCGATGCCGGCCTTGGCCGCCACCTCGGCGATGCCCGCGCCCATGATCCCCGACCCGACGATTCCAACCCGTGAGATGGCCATCGGGCGAGGCTACCGAGGGGTCAGTCGGCCGATCCAAGTCCTGCCGGCGTCTCGGGCTCGCCGTCGTCGGCCCGGGCCGTGGCCACCAGGCGGGCGGCCCCCACGACGAGGAGGCCGGCGAACAGCGCGGCCGACAGGTCCGGGTCGAGGTCGAGCGAGAGCTGGGAGGCGGCCAGCGCGGTGGCCACACCGGCGCCGCCCACCACCAGGCCGGGCCGGAGGGCGGTGAGCCCCGAGGACCGGTTGCGCATCGTCCCCACGATGGCGGTGGGGATGATGACGGCCAGCGACGTGCCCTTGGCCAGCACCAGGGGCAGGCCGAAGGCGATGGTCAGGGCCGGGACGATGACGATGCCGCCCCCGACCCCCAGGAGGCCGGCCAGCACCCCGGCGCCCAGCCCCAGGGCCAGGAGGGCCACCACCCCGCCGGGGTCGAGGTCCAGGTGGCCGGCGCCGTCGGCCTCCCCCCCGGCCACCAGGCGTACGGCGGCGGCCACCATCAGGGCGGCGAAGCCGAGCTGGAGCGCCGGCCCGCTGATGGTCCGCAGCCAGCGGGTGCCCAGCACCGCCCCGGCCAGGGCGCCGGCCGCGATGAGCAGGCCGTAGCCCAGGTCCACCTCGCCGGCGGTGGCGTAGCCGGCCGCGCCGGCCAGGGAGATGGGCACGATGGCGGTCAGCGACGTGCCGGTGGCCAGCTTGGGCGGGAAGCCGGCCAGCAGGGCCAGGGCCGGCACGATCACGATGCCGCCGCCCACGCCGAAGAGCCCCGAGGTGAACCCGGCCAGCAGGCCGGCGGCCACCACCCGGCCCCACGGGACCTCGCCCGGCCGGGCGGTCGGGGGGTGCGGGGCCATGGGTTCACGTTGGCCCACCGGTGTCCCCGGCCCGAAACCGCCTGCGCCGGGCCCGTCCCGAGGGGGGAGCGGGGGCGGGCCGGGCGCCCGCCCCCGGGGGCGTTGAGTACCGTCGCAGCATGCCCGGACCCCTCGCCCTGGTGGGCGGCTCCCCGTTCCACCCCGACACCGCGGTCGAGGCCGAGCTGGTGGCCTCCGGCATCGACGAGGTGCTGGTCCTGCCCACCGGCGCCGCCTATGAGCACCCCAGTCGCCTGGTGGAGGCGGCCACCGAGCGCTTCGGGGCGCTGGGGGTGCCGGTCCGGGGCCTCGACGTGCTGCGCCGCCCCGACGCCACCTCCGAGGACCTGGCCGCCGAGCTGCGGGCCGCCCGCTTCGTCTACCTGGCCGGCTCCTCGCCCATGCACGTGCGCTCGGTGCTGAAGGGCACGCCGGTGTGGGAGGCCATCCTGGCCGCCTGGGACGGGGGAGCGGTGCTGGCCGGCGTGGACGCCGGGGCCATGGTGCTGTGCGACCCGATGGTCGACCCCCGGGGCGGGGCCTTCACCGTGGGGCTGGGGCTGCTGTCGGGGGTCACCGTCATCCCCGGGTTCGACTCGTGGTCCGAGGACGCCGTCCACCGCACCCGGGCCCTGTCGCCGGCCTCGCTCAGGATCGTGGGCCTGGCCGCCGGCTCAGCCCTGGTGCGCGACCCCGACGGCTCGTGGCGGGGGGTGGGGCCGGCCGAGCCCGTGGTCTTCGTGGGGGGCGCCCCGGGCTCCCTGGCCGACCTGCCCCGGTAGCCGGGCCCGTCGCCGGTTCAGTCCTGGGCGGACCGGATGGTGACCGAGGTGATGGTGACCAGCTCGGTGGGCGTGCCGTTGCTGGCCTCGTCGCCCTTGGCGGCCAGCTCGGCCACCAGCTCCAGCCCCTCGGTGACCTTCCCGAAGCGGGGGTACTCGTTGGTGAGGGCGGTGGCGCCGTTCTCGCTGGCCACGATGAAGAACTGGCTGCCCGACACGGCGTCGGACCGGGCCATGGCCAGGTCGCCGGGGGCGTAGCCGTCGGTGGGCTTCTCGATGTCGGGCATGTCGTAGCCGGGGCCGCCGGAGCCGTAGTCGGGGGTGCCGCTGGAGCCGGTCTGGGCCACGAAGTCGGGCATCAGGCGGTGGAAGGGCAGGCCGTCGAAGTACTTGTACCGGGCCAGCACCACGAAGTTGTTGACCATGGTGGGGGCGGCCTCGGCGTCGAGGGTGGCGGTGACGGTCCCGGCCGAGGTCTCGATCACGGCCTCCAACGCCTCACCCTCCTCGATGCAGGTGGGCGGGGCCTGGGCGAAGGTGGACACCCGCTCCTCGGAGCCGTCCTCGGCCGGGCACGGGGTGTCGTCCTCGATGGTGGCGCCGGTCGGGGCGGCGGGCAGCGACACGGTGGTGGGCACGTCGGTGGACGAGGTGCTGGACCCGTCGCCGGGAGCGGTGGTGGTGGTCGTGGCGGCGTCCTCCGCCGTCGAGTCGTCGTCGCCGCCCAGCAGCACAGCGGCCACCACGACCACCACCACGACGAAGGCCAGCACGGCCCCCAGGACGATCAGGCGTTGTCGCCGGGCGGCGCGGGCCTGGGCCATGCGCGCCGCCTCCACGCGGCTGCGGTGTCCGTCCTTGTGGCGTTGGCGCTTCTCCTCCGAGGTCACGGCGGGCGAAGGTACCCGCTGGCGGCCGGCGGGAGCAGGCACCCCCCGCGACCGGCGTCCCCGGGGCGCCGGATCGACCCCGCCAACCCCAGGTAGGAGTGCTGATCGCACGATGCGTCGCCAACCGGTCACCGCTTGCGTCAGAATGGGGGCATGCCAGCCGACGACGCGGCCCCCGACGAGCCCGCCTCCCCCGCCCCCGACCCCGCCCCGGCGGCCGGCGACGCCGAGGAGGCCGGCTCCCCGGCCGTCATGGCCGAGGAGGAGATCTTCGCCCGCCGGGTCGGGCAGCGCCTCCGGGCCATCCGGCAGGCCCAGGCCCTGTCGCTGTCGGACGTCGAGGAGCGCTCGGGTGGGCGGTGGAGCGCCTCGGCCGTCGGCGCCTACGAGCGGGGCTTCCGGAACCTGAGCCTGCCCCGCCTCAAGGCCCTGGCCGACTTCTACCGGGTGCCGGTCAGCGTGCTCCTGGGCGAGACCGGCCCCACCGGCACCGAGGCCAAGGACCGGCGCAAGCTGGTCATCGACCTGGAGGCCATGCGCCAGGTCGACCCGGCCGAGCCCGTGCAGCGCTACGTGCAGTCCATCATCGAGGCCCGGGGCGACTTCAACGGCAAGGTCCTGTCCCTCCGCCACGACGACCTGAAGGCCCTGTGCGTCCTGGTCGGGGGCGACATCCCCACCGGCGTGGCCCAGCTCCGGGCCTGGGCCGTGCTCATCGACGGCCCCGAGGTGGCCGAGCCGCCGCCCGACTTCCGGGCCCGGCCCGTCCGCCGGGCCACCGACCGCCCCGCCTAGCCGCCCTCGACCCTGCCCCGCCGGCGAAGCGGCTGAGGGCCGGCCGGGCCGGCGCGGTACCGTGCCCGGCCGTGGCGCTCGTGGTCCAGAAGTTCGGGGGGACGTCGGTCGCCGACCCCGACCGCATGCGCGACGTGGCCGACCAGGTGGCCCGCACCCGCCGCCGGGGCGACGACGTCGTCCTGGTGGTCTCGGCCATGGGCAAGGAGACCGACGAGCTCCTCCACCTGGCCAGCCAGGTGTCGCGCACCCGGCCGGGCCGGGAGATGGACATGCTCATCACCGCCGGCGAGCGCAAGGCCACGGCCCTGGTGTGCATGGCCCTCCACGACCTCGGGGTGCCGGCCGACTCCTTCACGGGCAGCCAGGCCGGCTTCCTCACCGACAGCAACCACATGAACGCCAAGATCCTCGAGGTCCGGCCCGACCGGCTGCGGGAGGCCATCGCCCAGGGGCGGGTGCCGGTGGTGGGCGGCTCGCAGGGCGTGTCGGTCGACCGCAACGTGACCTTCTTCGGGCGGGGGGGCTCCGACACCACCGCGGTGGCCCTGGCCCACGCCCTGGGCGGGGTGTGCGAGCTCTACACCGACGTGTCCGGGGTGTTCACCACCGATCCCCGGGTGGTGGCCACGGCCCGCAAGCTGGCCCGGGTCAGCTTCGACGAGATGCTGGAGATGTGCGCCTGCGGGTGCCCCAAGCCGGCCATGCGGGCCGTGGAGTACGCCCGCACCCACAAGGTCCCGCTGCACGTGCGGTCGGCCTTCACGTGGGAGCAGGGGACCTGGATCGACGAGGAGGACCCGATGATGGAGCAGGCCATGGTCTCGGGCGTCGTGGGCGACGCCTCCGAGGCCAAGATCACGATCACCAACCTGCCGGACCGGCCCGGCATCGCCGCCCAGCTCTTCCGGACCCTGGCCACCCGGGAGGTGAACGTGGACATGATCGTCCAGAACGTCTCCGAGGGCGGCCGGACCGACATCTCCTTCACCCTGCCCCGGGACGAGCTGCCCACCGGCCGGGAGCTGAGCGAGGCCCTGGTGTCGGAGATCGGCGCCGATGCCGTCACCGCCGATGACGGCATCGCCCGGGTCAGCCTGGTGGGGGCGGGCATGAAGTCGCACCCCGGCGTGGCCGCCACCGTGTTCGAGACCCTGGCCGCCAACGCCATCAACATCGAGATGATCTCCACCTCGGCCATCCGCATCTCCTGCATCGTCCGCGAGGTCGAGCTGGACCGGGCCGTCACCGTCCTCCACGCCGCCTTCGGCCTGGACCAGCCCGCGGCCTGACCCGCCGGCAACCCGCTTCGGAGGGTGGGGTGGGCCTCGGTAGCCTGGCCGGCATGCAGATCGGGATCGTGGGAGCCACCGGCCAGGTCGGGGGCGTGATGCGGGGCATCCTCGAGGAGCGGGCCTTCCCGGCCCTGGGCGTGCGCTTCCTGGCCTCGGCCCGCTCGGCCGGCACCACCCTGCCGTGGGCGGGGGGCGAGGTGACCGTCGAGGACGTGGCCACCGCGGACCTCTCGGAGCTGGACATCGTGCTCATGTCGGCCGGGGCCACCGCGTCGCGGGCCACGGCCGAGCGCATCGCCGCCTCGGGCCCGGTGGTCATCGACAACTCCTCGGCCTGGCGCATGCACCCCGAGGTGCCCCTGGTCGTCTCCGAGGTCAACCCGGAGGCCGTGGCCCAGCGCCCCAAGGGCATCATCGCCAACCCCAACTGCACGACCATGGCGGCCATGCCGGCCCTCATGGCCCTGCACCGGGCGGCCGGGCTGGAGGCCCTGGTGGTCTCAACCTACCAGGCCGTCTCCGGGGGTGGCCTGGCCGGCGTCGAGGAGCTGGCCGCCCAGGTGGCGGCGGCCGGCGACAAGGCCCCCGAGCTGACCCACGACGGCGCCGCGGTGACCTTCCCCGAGGCGGCCAAGTTCCCCACCACCATCGCCTACAACGTCATCCCCCAGGCCGGGAGCTACGTCGACGACGGGCGGGGCGAGACCGACGAGGACCAGAAGCTCCGCCACGAGAGCCGCAAGATCCTGGGCCTGCCCGACCTGCCGGTGTCGGGGCTGTGCGTCCGGGTGCCGGTGTTCACCGGCCACTCCCTGGCCGTCAACGCCCGCTTCGCCCGGCCCCTGTCGACGGTCGAGGCCACCGACGTGCTGGCCTCCGCCCCCGGGGTGGTCCTCCACGACCAGCCCACCCCGCTGGTGGCGGCCGGGGCCGACCCCACCTACGTGGGCCGCATCCGGGCCGACGAGACGGTGCCCGAGGGCCGGGGCCTGGCCTTCTTCGTCACCGGCGACAACCTGCGCAAGGGCGCGGCCCTCAACGCGGTGCAGATCGCCGAGCTGGTGGCCGCCGGCGGCTGACCGGCGGGCCGGGACCTCAGCCGTCCAGGCGGCGGCGGAGGGGGTGGTCGGGCGGGGTCTCGACCAGGACGATGCGCACCCCGTCGGGGTCGCGCAGCCAGCACTCCACCAGGCCCCAGGGCATGCGCTCGGCGGGGCGGTCGATGGGCACGCCGGCCAGGACCAGGCGGGCCTCCTCGTCGGCCACGTCGGCCACCTGGAGCCACACCGCGGCCGAGCCCGGCCCGTCGGCCGTGGGCCCGGCGCCGGTCGGGGCGCCCCCCGGCTCCCCGGGCCCGGCCGCCGTGAGCTCCACGAAGCCCCCGCCGGCGAAGAGCACCACGCCGGTGACGACGCCGCCGGCGCCGTACTCCCGGGCCACCGTGAGCCCCAGGGTCCCCTCCCAGAAGGCCCGGGCCGCGGCCAGGTCCCGGCACCGGAAGATCGTCCGCATCGAGAGCACGTCCACGTCGAGATGGTGGCCGACGCGGCCGCCGGTCGGGGGATCGGGCCGGCCGTCAGTGGCCTCGATGTGTGAGCCCGGGGCCCGGTGGGAGTGCCCCGCCGTGTCGCCCGCCCCGCCCGTCCCCCACGACCCGGCTGGTCCGTCGAGGGATCGGTAGGGTCGGCACCCGATGTGCCGACGGCTCCTCGCCCGCGTGGTGCCCGCCCCGGCCGCCCTGGTGGTGCTGGTGCTGGGCGGGTGCTCGATCGCCCCGGAGCCGGTCACCGAGCAGGGGGGCGTGATCGACCGCCTGCTCACGCCGGTCACCGTGGCCGCCGCCGTGGTGGCCGGCCTGGTGTGGGCCCTGGTGGCCTGGTCCATCGTCCGCTACCGGCGCCGCAACGACACCCTGCCCCCCCAGGTGGCCGAGCACGTGCCCATCGAGATCGCCTACACGGTGATCCCCATCGTCATCGTGGCCGTCCTGTTCGCCTTCGGGACCGGCGCGCTGACCAGGGTCGAGGAGAAGGTGGCCGACCCCGACGTCGTGGTCGAGATCCAGGGCTTCCAGTGGTCGTGGCAGTTCACCTACCCCGGGGAGGGGGTCGTGGTCGCCGGCGACGGCACCGGGACCACCGGGCCCGAGCTGGTCCTGCCCGTCGACCGGACCACCCGGCTGGAGCTGGTGTCGGCCGACGTGGCCCACTCCTTCTGGGTACCGGACTTCCTGTCCAAGCGCGACCTGGTGCCCGGGGTCGACAACGAGGTCGACGTGACGCCGACCGAGGAGGGCACCTTCGTCGGGCGCTGCGCCGAGTACTGCGGCCTCGACCACTGGCGGATGAACTTCACGGTCCGCATCGTGAGCGCCCGGGAGTTCGCGGCCTGGGCCGAGGCGTCGGCCACCGGGCCGGAGGGGCCGGCCCGCCCGGCCGGCCCCGACGAGGGGGAGGGGGGAGGGTGACCGCGGTCGACGGCCGGCGCGACGACATCGCCCCCACCCCGGCCGACGAGGAGCCCGACCGGCCCCCCTCGTCGGTGCGGGGGCAGGGCCTCCTGGGCCTGCTGACCAGCACCGACCACAAGGTGATCGGGCTCATGTACATCGTCACCGCCCTGGGCTTCTTCCTGCTGGGCGGGGCCCTGGCCACCGTGGTGCGGGTCGAGCTGTACTCCCCGGGGACCCAGGTGGTGGAGCCCGGCGCCTACAACCAGGTCTTCACCATGCACGGCAGCGTGATGATCTACCTGTTCATCACGCCGGTGGCCTTCGGGCTGGCCAACTACCTGGTGCCCCTGCACATCGGGGCCAAGGAGATGGCCTTCCCCCGGTTGAACGCCCTGGGCTACTGGCTGTTCCTGTTCGGGGGCCTCACCATGGTGTCGGGCTTCCTCACCGCCGACGGCCCGGCCGCCTTCGGGTGGACGGCCTACGCCCCGCTGTCGGAGGCCATCCGCAGCCCGGCCATCGGCCACGACCTGTGGCTGCTGGCCATCGTCCTCACCGGCACCGGGACCATCACCGCGGCGGTGAACGTGATCGCCACCGTGCTGGCCATGCGGGCCCCGGGCATGTCCATGTTCCGCATGCCCATCTTCACCTGGAACATGCTCGTCACCAGCGTGCTGGTCCTGATCGCCTTCCCGGTGCTGACCTCGGCGGCGGTGATGATGCTGGCCGACCGCCAGCTCGACGCCCAGATCTTCAACGCCGAGGGCGGGGGCCAGCCCATCCTGTGGCAGCACCTGTTCTGGTTCTTCGGCCACCCCGAGGTGTACATCGTGGCCCTGCCGTTCTTCGGCATCGTCACCGAGGTGCTGGCCGTCTTCTCGTCCCGCCCGGTCTTCGGCTACCGGGGCCTGGTGCTGGCCACCTTCGCCATCGCCTCCCTGTCGGTGGGGGTGTGGGGCCACCACATGTTCACCACCGGCGCCGCCGCCACCGGCTACTTCTCCGGCCTGTCGCTGCTGATCGCCGTGCCCACGGGGGTGAAGTTCTTCAACTGGATCGGCACCATGTGGGGCGGTCGCCTGCGGTTCCCCACGCCCATGCTGTTCGCCATCGGCTTCCTGCTGCTGTTCGTGATCGGCGGGGTCACCGGGGTGATGCTGGCCCTGCCGGCCCTGGACTTCCAGCTCCACGACTCGTACTTCGTGGTGGCCCACATGCACTACGTGATGTTCGGGGGGTCGGCCTTCGGCCTCTTCGCCGGCCTCTACCACTGGTTCCCGAAGGCCACGGGCCGGCTCCTGCACGAGGGCTGGGGCCGGCTCCACTTCGCCATGACCTTCGTCGGCTTCAACGTCACCTTCCTGGTCCAGCACGTGCTGGGGGCCGAGGGCATGCCCCGGCGGGTGGCCGACTACCTGCCCGAGGACGGCTTCACCACCCTCAACCGGATCTCCACGGTGGGAGCCCTGATCATGGCCGCCTCGGTGCTGCCCCTCGGGTGGAACGTGTGGCGCAGCCTGCGCCGGGGCGAGCTGGCCGGCGACGACCCGTGGGAGGGCCAGACCCTGGAGTGGGCCACCACCTCCCCGCCCCCGCCCCACAACTTCGACACCCTGCCCCCCATCCGCTCCAACCGGCCGGTGTGGGACCTGCGCCACCCGCCCGAGGACGGCGAGGGGGGCCGATGAGCGACGACGAGGCCGTCACCGCCCCCAACGTGGCCGAGGAGGAGGGCCAGCGCGACGACGCCGGGCGCTCGGAGGGGGCGGCCCACGCCGGGTGGGCCACCCAGGCCCGCCTGTTCGGCACGGTCGGCGCCTTCATCGTGGCCATCGCCGTCCTCTACTGGTTCGTGTCCTACGAGCACGCCGGCGCCACGCTGCTGGCCCTGGCCGCGGTGGTGGCCCTCATGACCGCGGCCTACGTGGCCTGGCCCCGGGGCGGGCATGCGGCGGAGGGCGGGGGCGAGGACGGCGGCCGGCGCGACGCCCACCAGCCGGGCCACGACCCCCACGACGGGGTGTGGTTCCCCGAGGCCAGCATCTGGCCCTTCGCCGTCGGGGCGGCCATGGCCCTGGTGGTCAACGGCCTGCTCCTGGGCCGCTGGCTGGTGATCCCGGCGGGGGTCTTCCTGGCCTGGGCCGTCGCCGGCCTGATCCGCCAGGGCCGCCACCGGATCTGAGACCGGCCCGGGCCCGGGGCCGGCCGTCGCGAGGTCCGGCCCGGCCCCGTAGCCTGGGCGCCATGTCCGACACCGGCGACAACGGCACCGAGTCCACCGACGAGATCATCGAGGGCACCCGCGAGGCGAGGCAGGCGGCCGAGGAGGCCCTCCAGGAGGCCCACGGCGACGCCGAGGAGCTGGAGGAGCGCCTGGAGTCCGAGGGCCTGGTCCCCGACGACGAGGGCTGACCGACCCCCGCCCTGTCTCGCCGAGCACGCCGACACCCCCGACCGGCCCGTGGATCACCACGGACCGGGCACGGACGTGCCGGGATGTCGGGCGCTTTCGTGCTCGGTCGGGGAGGGAGGGAAGGTCAGGGGTCGGTGGGGGCGGCTCGGGCGCGGCGGCGGGCGTGCCACTCCCACACCCGCAGCAGCTCCCACCGGATGCGGGGCCGCTCGGGCGGGGCCATGCCGGCCGCCTCGTCCCGGAGCTGGAGCTCGCGGCACAGCCGGTAGGTGGTCAACCCGACCACGGGCGGCACCACCAGGCAGGCCACCCGGAAGGCCACCAGCACCCCGTTCACCGAGGTGCCGAAGGTGACGGCCACGACGTCGGTGGAGGCCGAGAGGCTGAGCACGGTGTAGAAGGCCACGGTGGCGGCGCCCAGCGAGGTCCGCACCGGCCGGTTGCGGGGGCGGTCGAGCAGGTGGTGCTCGAGGGTGTCGGAGGTGAAGCGGGCCTCCAGGAAGGGCCACAGGTAGAGCAGGGCGAACGTCCCCCCGGCCAGCAGCACGGCCGGGAAGAAGGGGTTGGGCACGGTGTAGCCGAAGGCCCGGGCCTCCCACGGGGGGAAGACCCGCAGGGCCCCGTCCAGCCAGGCCATGTACCAGTCGGGTTGGGAGGCGGCCGACACGTTGGCCGGCTCGAAGGGCCCGTAGAGCCACACCGGGTTGATCTGGGCCAGGCCCCCCAGGGCGGCCAGCACGGCCGCGGTCAGCAGCATGAGCCCGATCGACTTGAAGGCGAACCGGGGCCAGACCGGCTCGCCCACCACGTTGCGCTCGGTGCGTCCCCGGCCCCCGAACTGGGTGTGCTTGTGGCGCACCACCAGGCCCAGGTGGGCGGTCAGCAGCACGATGATCAGGGCCGGCAGCAGCAGGATGTGGATGACGTAGAGCCGGTTGATGATGTCGGGCCCGGGGAACTCGCCGCCGAAGAGGAACGAGGCCAGCCACGTGCCCACCAGGGGGATGGACAGGGTGATCGAGTAGGCGATGCGGAGCCCCGTGCCCGAGAGCTGGTCGTCCAGCAGTGAGTAGCCGGCGAAGCCGTTGAAGATGGACAGGATCAGCAGGGTGATGCCGATGATCCAGTTGAGCTCGCGGGGGCGCCGGAAGGCGCCGGTGAAGAACACCCGCATGAGGTGGACGACCATGGCGGCCAGGAACAGCAGGGCGGCCCAGTGGTGGATCTGGCGCATGACCAGCCCGGCCCGCACGTCGAAGCTGATGTCCAGGGCCGAGGCGTAGGCCTGGCTCATCTCCACGCCCCGCAGCGGCTCGTAGCTGCCCCGGTACACGACCTCCTCGATGCTGGGATCGAAGAAGAACGTGAGGTACACGCCGGTGACCAGGAGGACCACGAAGGCGTAGAGGGCGATCTCGCCGATCAGGAACGACCAGTGGTCCGGGAAGACCTTGCCCAGGGCGGTGCGGGCCAGCTTGGCCGAGCCCAGCCGCTGGTCGAGCCAGCGGGCGACCCGGCGGGTGACGAGGTGGTCGCGGGCCATCAGCGGTCGCGGTCCCAGAACCCGGGCCCGGGCGGGGCGGCGAAGTCCCCCTCGGCCACCACGTAGCCCTCGGCGTCGAGGCCGATGGGCAGCTGGGGGAGGGGCCGGGTGGCGGGGCCGAAGACGGGGCGGGCCCCGTCGAGCACGTCGAAGGTCGACTGGTGGCACGGGCACAGCAGCAGGTGGGTGTCGGCCTGGTAGAGGCCGACCGGGCAGCCCACGTGGGTGCACAGCTTGGAGTAGGCCACCAGGCCGTCGACCGTCCAGCCGTCCCGGCCCCGCTGGGGGCGGGGCGTCCCGCTGGGCCGGATCAGGAGGGTGGAGCTGTCGGCCTGGTGCTCGGGCCGGGGCGGCTCCTCCGCCTCCTCGGGGTCGGCCGCCACCTCGGGGAACACGGTGAGCACCCCGTCCCGGTTCACGTCCTCGGCCCGCACCCTCTGGTTGTCCGCCGTCACCAGGTAGACGCCGCGGCCGTAGGGCGTCTCCTTGAGGCCCTTCCCGGGCCTCGGCCCCAGGGAGCGGAGGGGGAACAGCAACGCCGCGCCCAGGGCGCCGACGGCCAGGCCGGCGGTGCGCACCAGCAGCTTCCGGCGGGTGAGGATGACCTCGCCCTGCTCGAACTCGTCGCGGAAGCGGTCGATCTCCTCCTCGGTGGAGGCGATGGGGTGGCGGGCCTCGACCACCGGCTGGTGGGGCATGAACCGGCGGGACCAGAGGACGAAGCCCAGCCCCAGGCCGCCCAGGGCCAGGGCCAGGAAGAGCCCCTCGAGCTGGGGCTGGCCACCGCGCCAGTAGACGACGGCCAGGCCGATGGCCCCCGCCGTGCTGGCCAGGAAGCCGGTGGCCACGGCCACCTCGGCCCGGCGGGCGGCGTGGGGGTCGGCCCCGGGCCCGTCCGCGGGACCGGTGGCGGGCGGGGGCGGCCCGTCGCCCGAGCAACCCAGGCAACCCCGCGGCGCCTCCGGGTCGTCGGCGTCGGAGCCGGTCACGGCCCGTCCCGTTCACCGTCGGCGGCCCGGGCCAGGGGGGCGTTGCCTCCGGCGTCGACGCCGGCGGTGCCGGGGTCGGCCTCGTCGCCGGGGGGCTCGGGATCGACCCGGGGCGCGTCGCGGCGCCGCGTCCCCATCCAGAAGGCGGCGACCAGCAGGAGGCCGAGGCCTCCCACCCAGATCAGGAAGCCCTCGGGGATGGGCCCCAGGCGCCCGAGGGCCAGGCCGCCCCGGTCGTCGGGGTCGTCCAGGTACTCGACGTAGGCGATGAGGTCGTCGAGCTGCTGGTCGGTGAGGAGGTCGGGGCCGAACCGGGGCATCGGGTCGGGCCCGGCCCGGACGGCGGCGCCGATCTGGCGGGCGTCGGGCGGCCCGAGGGGCGGCGCGGCGTTGCCGTAGCTGAGGGCCCCGCCAGCCCCGGTGGCCGAGTGGCACGACTGGCAGTTCTCCCGGTAGAGGGTGCCCCCGGCGGCCACGTCGCCGGACTCGGGGTCGACCTCGGGGACCGGTGGGCCCTCGGTGATGGTGTCGATGTAGGCCAGGAGGGCCTCGATCTCCTCCGGCGAGTAGGCGGGTTCCTTGCGCTGCGGCAGGTCGTCGGGGTTGCCGATGGGCATGCGGCCGCTGGTGAGCTGGTAGTAGGCCCCGGCCGGGCCCACGTCCTCCAGCGACGGGCCGCGGAGGGCGCCGTCGGGAGCCCGCTGCCCGGCGCCCTCGACGCCGTGGCAGCTCACGCAGCTGGTGCGGTACAGGGCCCGGCCCTCGGCCACCAGGTCGGGCTCCGGCCCCTGCCGGGCCGGCCCCGCCGTCGGGGCCGCGGCCGAGGTGCCGGCCAGGGCCAGGCCGGTGGCCACCGCGGCCAGCCCCACCACGACCGGCAGGCGCCACGGGCCGGGGGCACGGCGCAGGCGGCGGGCCCGGGCCACGGTCAGCGGACCAGGTACAGGGTGGCGAACATGGCGATCCACACCGCGTCGACGAAGTGCCAGTAGTAGCCGCACACCGCCACCGGCGGCCCCGGCGGCGCCTGGGTGCGCCCGGTGACGAGCCCCAGCGCCCCGACCATGAAGGCGATGCCGCCCAGCACGTGCAGGCCGTGGAAGCCGGTCATCAGGTAGAAGATCGACCCGTAGGCGTGGTCGGAGATGGTGAACTCCAGCTCGCGGTACTCGAGGACCAGGTTGGCCAGGAAGAGCCCACCCAGGGCGGCGGTGGCCACCAGGCCCCGGGCCAGGCCCCGGCGGTCGCCCCGCTCGGCGGCCAGCACCGCCAGGTGCATGGTGGCGCTGGAGGCGACGAGCACGGCGGTGGCCGCCGCCGTGCGGGGGACGTCGAGGTGGACCTCGGGCGGGGGCCACGTCGCGGTGCCGGCCCGCAGGGTGAAGTAGGTGCCGAACAGGCCGGCGAAGAACATCAGCTCCGAGGAGAGCCACACCACCACCCCGACGCCGAGGATGGAGGGCCGCCGGCCCGGCCCGTCGCCCGGCTGGCGGCTCGGCAGAGGGGTCGGCTCCCCGGCCGGTGCCGGATCGGCCGCGGTGTCGACGCCGACCACGTGCCCTTCCTATCGCGTCCTCCGACCCGGGGTCGGGCCGGACGAGGCGGTCACCTCGCCCGCTCCGTCTCCCACCCCGGGAGGAGGCCCAAACCGGCGGTACGGTCGAGCCCGTGGTGGCCGCCCTCCCCGCCCCCTCGGCGGGCACCCTGCTGGACCCGGCGCCCGACCCCGCCTTCCTGGTCCTGGCCCTGCTGCTGGCCGGGGGCTACGCCGGCCTGGCCCGGGCCCGGGCCCGGCGCCACCCCGAGCGGCCCGGCGCCCCGGGCCGTTCCTGGGCCTTCGGGGCCGGCGTGGCCGTGTTGGTGGTGGCCACCCAGTCGGGCCTGGGCCGCTACGACACGGCCCTGTTCAGCCTGCACATGGTGCAGCACCTCCTGCTGGGCATGGTCGCCCCCCTGCTGCTGGCCCTCGGCGCGCCGGTGACGGTGGCCCTCCAGGGGGCGCCCCGGGGGGGCCAGGTCGCCCTCCTGCGCGTGCTCCGCCACCCGGTGGCCCGGCTCCTCACCCACCCCCTGGTGGCCTGGTCGGTGTTCAGCTTCAGCCTCTTCGCCCTCTACTTCACGCCGCTGCTCGACCTGTCGCTGCGCCACGACCTGGTCCACACCGCCGTGCACCTCCACTTCGTGGCGTCCGGCTTCCTGTTCTGCTGGTCGGTGCTGGGGGTCGACGCCGACCGGCGGCGCACGCCCCACGCCGTCCGCCTCCTGGCCGTCGCCCTCACGATCCCCCTCCACGCCCTGCTGGGCCTGGCCCTCCAGGCCGGGGCCGACCGGCCCCTGGCGCCCGAGGTCTACCGGGCGGCCGGACGGGCCTGGGGCGGCTCGGCGGCCGCCGACCAGCGCACCGGGGCCGCCGTCCTGTGGGGGCTGGGCGAGCTGTGGGGTGTGACCCTGGTGCTGCTGGTGGTGGGGGCGTGGATGGGCGCCGACACGAGGCGCCAGGCCCGCGAGGATCAGACCCGGGCGTCGTAGGCGGGCAGGGCCAGGATGGCCTCGACCAGCGCGGCCCGGGGGGTGCCGCTCCGCAGCGCCGGCTCCCAGGCACCGATCTCCCCGTACGCCGGCGCCCGGCGCAGGAGGGCCTGGTAGGTGGCCACGACCTCGGTGGTGGCCCGGGTGTCGCCCCGGTACTCGGCCGACTCCGAGAAGCCGACCATGGTGCTGCCCCGGCTGGCCCCCCGGTCGAGCTGGCGGGTCCAGTAGGCCAGGCCGGAGGCGTCGGGGGCCCGGTCGAGCACGTTGCGGTAGACGAGCTGGACGAAGTCCCGGTTGCTCAGCCGCCCGTACCGGTGGCTGAACTCCGGCGCCGAGGCGAAGAACTGGGAGATGCTGCGCAGCGACGTGCCGGCCCGGGCCCGCCCGAGCCAGTAGTTCAGGCCGGAGGTGTCGGGCAGTCGCAGGTAGTAGGCGGAGTAGAGGCGGGTGATGGCCGGGATCGTGTCGGTGCCGTCGAGGAGCGCGTCGACCAGCTCCCCCGGGGTGGCGGTGCCGCCGGCCAGGGCCTCCTCCCAGGAGGCCCGCTCGCCGGCGTTGGCGGGCCGGCCCAGGACGTCGCGGACCTGGCGGTCGGTGAAGGCGTCGAGGGTGGCGAACGGGGTGAGGGCCGCGCCCGACAGGCTCGACTCGGGGCCGTAGCCGGAGGCGTTGCGGGCCGCCACCGAGAAGCGGTAGAGGCGGCCGGGGGTCATCCCCGTGAGGGTCGTCGCCCCGGCGGTGCCCTTCTCCAGCACGGCCGCCACGGTCTCGCCCGAGCCGACCCGGACGGTGACCCGGTAGCCGGCCAGGGCCGACGTGCCGGCGGCGGCCGGCGCGGCCCACGACAGCCTGGCGGTGGTGGCGGTGGCCTGGGTCACCACCGGCGTGCCCGGGGCCGACGGGGTCACGGTGGGCTCGGCCGGGGGTGGGGGCGGGGCGGTGCCGGGCAGCGGCAGGTAGGTGAGGCGGGGGTGCCACTCGCCCCCGAACTGCGACGAGTCGCTCAGGACGTAGAGGCCCTGGGCGGTGGGCACCAGGCGGGGGGCCACGAGGCCCCGCTCCCGTCCCGGGTTCCACGAGAGGGTCCGGCCGGTGGCCGGGTCGAGGGCGCCGATGCCCTGGCGGTCGGTGGCGCCCGGGCCCTTGCTGTCGACCCCTCGGGGGTTGTCGAGCCAGCGCTGGTGGCCGGCCACGTACACCGCCGCGCCGGTGACGGCCACGGAGGTCAGGCTGTCGCCCCCGGTGTAGTTGCGCCAGGTGGGCTGGGCCGTGCCGGTGGCGCCGATCTCCCAGCGGGTGGCGCTGTCGCACAGCCGTGAGGTGCCGCCGGGGCCGCCGGTGGTGACGATCACGAAGTAGCGCCCGTCGGGCGAGATGTCGACGTCGTAGGTGATGGTGTCCCAGAACGAGCCGCACACGCCGTCGCGGAACTGGGTGGTGCTCCAGTTGCGCACCGTGGCCCCGCCGCCGACGGCCAGGTCCAGCATGGCCACGTTGGGCCGGGCCTGCCCGCCCACCCGGGCGAAGCTGCCGATGGCCACCAGCCGCCGCCCGTCGGGGGTGACGTCGAAGCGGGTGACGCGGGTGGAGCCCCGGGGGGCGGCGGCGAAGGCCACGTCGGCCCCGCCCCGGACGGCGCCGGAGGCCGGGTCGACCACCGCGAAGTTGGTGCGGGTCGCCCCCCCGACCCGGGAGAACGTGCCTCCCAGGTACAGGTGCCCGTTGGCCAGGTGCATGTCGTAGACCATGCCGTCGGGCGTAGGGGCGAAGCCGGCGGCCGCGGCCCCGGTGACGGGGTCGAGCTTGGCCACGTAGGGCACGGCCCGGCCCCCGATGGCGGTGAACTGGCCCGAGACCAGCACCCCGCCGTCGGGGGCGAGGAGCAGGGCGCTGACCCGGCCGTTGGGCTGGGGGACGAAGGCGGTGTCGACGGCGCCGGTGGCCTTGTCGTAGGCGAAGAGGTACGAGCGGCCCAGGGTGGCCGGCTGGTTGTACCGCTTCACCTGGGTGAAGGTGCCGCCCACGATGACCCGGGGGCCGAGGTCGAGGACGGCCTCGGTGCGGCCGTCGAGGACGTGGGGCGTGGTGTCGACCGGGTCGGTGGCGACCAGGCCGGCGTGGGTGGCGGCCGGAGGGGCGGCCCCGGCCGGGGCCCCGGGCAGCAGGGGGGCGGCGACGGCCATCGCCAGGGCGATGGTCAGGGTGGCGATGAGGTGCTTGGTGGTGCGCATGGAGGTCCGTGGTCCTGTCGTGCCCGAGTCGATGACTACTTTGAGTGACGACACTCTGTCATCTATCACTCTGTGTGGTCAAGGGTGGGCGTCCCGGTCCGTGGCGCTGCCACCTCAGCTGGTGGTCACCGTGCCGCATCACCACGCCAGCGGCCGGCCTCATGGGCCGGGCCTCCCGGCCCAGGGCCCGGGCCGGGCCGTGCCTCGACGGGCGGGGGGTCAGCCCCAGGTGCCGTAGTTGGGGGCGTTGGCAGTGATCTGCACGTCGTGGGGGTGGCTCTCGCGCAGGCCGGCGCCGCTGATGCGCACGAACCGGGCCCGCTCCTTCAGCTCCGGCACGGTGGCGGTGCCGCAGTAGCCCATGGCGGCCCGCAGGCCGCCGACCAGCTGGTACACCACGTTGGCCACCGGGCCCTTGTAGGCCACCCGGCCCTCGATGCCCTCGGGCACCAGCTTCTCGGCCTCGGTGACGTCGCCCTGGAAGTAGCGGTCCTTGGAGTACGAGCGGGCCTTCATGGCCCCGATGGAGCCCATGCCCCGGTACTCCTTGTAGCGCTGGCCCTGGTCGAAGACGACCTCGCCCGGCGACTCGTCGACCCCGGCCAGGAGGCTGCCCAGCATCACCACATCGGCTCCGGCGGCGATGGCCTTGGCCACGTCGCCCGAGGACTGGAGCCCCCCGTCGGCGATCACCGTCGCCCCCCGGCGGGCGGCGGCCACCGCGCAGTCGTAGATGGCCGTCACCTGGGGCACGCCCACCCCCGCCACCACCCGGGTGGTGCAGATCGACCCGGGGCCGATGCCGGTCTTCACCGCGTCGGCGCCGGCGTCGAGGAGGGCCTCGGTGGCCTCCCCGGTGGCCACGTTGCCGGCGATGACGTCGACCTGGGCGCCGTGGCGGTCCTTGATGACCTTCACGGCGTCGACCACGCCCTGGGAGTGGCCGTGGGCGGTGTCCACCACCAGCACGTCGACCCCGGCGTCGACCAGGGCCGCGGCCCGCTCGAGGGAGTCACCGCCCACGCCGAGGGCGGCCCCGCAGCGCAGCCGCCCCTTCTCGTCGTGGGTGGAGTCCGGGTACTGGGTGCGCTTCTTGATGTCCTTGACGGTGATGAGGCCCCGCAGCACCCCCTCGTCGTCGACCACCGGCAGCTTCTCCACCCGGTGCTGCCACAGCAGGGCCTTGGCCTGCTCCAGCGTCGTGCCCGGGGGAGCGGTGTAGAGCGGCTCGGTCCGCATCACCTCGGCGATGGGGCGGTCCACGTTCTGGTCCACGTCCTCCACGAAGCGCAGGTCCCGGTTGGTGAGCAGGCCGACCAGGCGCCCGGCGGCATCGGTGATGGGCACCCCCGAGATGCGGTAGTGGGCCATCAGCTCCAGGGCCCGGGACACCGGGGCGTCGGGCGGGAGGGTGACGGGGTCGACGATCATCCCCGACTGCGAGCGCTTGACCTTGTCGACCTCGGCCACCTGGCCCTCGATGGAGAGGTTGCGGTGGATGATCCCCAGGCCGCCCAGGCGGGCCATGGTGATGGCCAGCCGGCCCTCGGTGACGGTGTCCATGGCCGCCGAGACGATGGGCACGGCCAGCTCGACGCGGGGGGTGAGGCGGGTGCGGGTCGAGACCTCGGTCGGGACCACCGACGACGCCGCCGGCACCAGCAGCACGTCGTCGAAGGTGAGGCCCTCCTTGGCGAACTTGGGGGGCTGGCCCGACGCCGCCTCGGGCACGTCGGGGAAGCGGCCGGGACGGCCGGCGAGCGGCCCTCCCTGGTCGCGGGCGGGGCGCTCGGTCTCTCCCATCGCCCGAGCCTACTGACCGGCGCCACCCCGCCGAGAGCCCGAGGGCGGCGACGGATCAGCCGGTGCGGAGGTCCTCGGGGAGGTTGGCGAACCAGGCGGCGGGGGCGGGCTGGCGGCGCAGCACCCGTTCCCACAGGGTGCCCGGGTCACGGGTGAGGACGTCGCCGGGCTCGGCGTCGACCACCCACCACGCCCGCTCGGCCACCTCGTCCTCCAGCTGCCCGGTCCCCCAGCCGGCCTGGCCCGCGAACAGGCGGACCTCCGGAGCGGGCCCGGCCCGGTCGTCGGGCGCGGCCTGCAGGTCCACCGCCCCCCGGTCCCCCAGGCCCACCACCGTGTCGGTGTCGACCGGGCCGCCGACGAAGACCACGCCGGGGGCCGCGGCCCGCTCGGCCCAGTCCCCGGGCACCTCCGCCACCGGCGTGTCACTGGGCCGGTTCAGCACCACCCCCAGGGCCCCCTCGTCGCCGTGGGCCAGGACCAGGACCACGGTGCGCCGGAAGGTGTCGTCACCGATGAGCGGGGTGGCCACCAGCAGGCGGCCGGTGAGGGGCGACGTCGACACCTCCCCAGGATGCCGCCCGCCCGCCCTCCTCGACACCGCAGGCGCCGTGGCCCGGGCCCGGGGGCCCGGCCCACGGCGCCCAGCACTACCCTCTGGGCATGGCGACCCTGTCGTTCGAGGGCGAGACCCACGGTGAGCTGGTGGTGAAGGTCCGGCGGTGGCTGGCCTCGCTCGAGGGCGACAGCACCGGGCACATCGGCGCCGCCGACGCCGTGGAGCAGGGCGCCGAGCTCACCAAGGAGGCCCTGCGCATCATCGCCGCGGCCGCCCCCGAGCCCATCGCCCAGCACGACGTGGTCAAGGCCCTCACCGGCATGGGCTACAAGGCCACCGACGCCACCCGCGACGCCCTGATCGACAGCCTCGACTCGGTCGAGGACGTCACCGGCGGCAGCGTCGTGAAGCGGGTGCGCGACGCCGCGGAGACGGCCGTCTACGAGATGAACGCCCAAGTGGCGCGCCAGATCCTGAAGTCCCTGCGCCCTCGCTGACACCGCCCGCCCCGGCACCGCCCGACCGACCGCCGCCGCTGCCCGCCGGGCGCGGCCCCCGAGGAGAGACATGCCCGAGACCGACATCGGACTGGGGAAGGTCGCCCGCCGGGCCTACGGGCTCGACGAGGTGGCCATCGTCCCCAGCCGCCGCACCCGCGACCTCGACGACGTCGACACCAGCTGGGAGATCGACGCCTTCCGCTTCGACGTGCCCATCATGGCCTCGGGCATGGACAGCGTGGTCAGCCCGGCCACCGCCGTCGCCCTCGGCGAGCTGGGCAGCGTGGGGGCCCTCAACCTCGAGGGCCTGTGGACCCGTCACGACGATCCCGACGCGCTGCTGGCCGACGTGGCCCGGCTTCCCGACGACGAGGCCGGGGCCCGCCTGCGCGAGGCCTACACCGCCCCCATCCGGCCCGAGCTGATCCGGGACCGGGTCAAGGAGATCAGGGCCGCCGGCGTGGTCTCCTGCGGCACCGTCACCCCGCACCGGGTCGAGGCCCTGGCCGACGCCCTGGTGGCCGCCGAGCTGGACCTGCTCGTCATCCAGGGCACGGTGGTCTCCGCCGAGCACGTCACCAAGGGCAACCCCGAGCCCCTGAACCTGAAGACCTTCGTCCGGCGCCTCGACCTCCCCGTCATCGTCGGCGGCTGCTGCAGCTACCAGGCCGCCCTCCACCTCATGCGCACCGGGGCGGCCGGCATCCTGGTCGGCGTGGGGGCCGGGTCGTCCTCGTCGAGCCTGCGCATCCTGGGCATGGGCGTCCCCCAGGCCACCGCCCTGGCCGACGCCCGGGCCGCCCGCATGCGCCACCTGGACGAGACCGGCGTGTACGTCCACCTCATCTCCGACGGGGGCATCGCCACCGGGGGCGACATCGCCAAGGCCGTGGCCTGCGGGGCCGACGCGGTGATGATCGGCGCCCCCCTGGCCGCAGCCCGGGAGGCGCCGGGCCGGGGCTGGCACTGGGGCCTGGCCGCGGTGCACGCCGACCTGCCCCGGGGCTCCCGGGCCCGCCGCCCCACGGTGGGCTCCCTGCGCGACATCCTGCACGGGCCGGCCCGTGACGACAACGGCGGCGCCAACCTGGTCGGGGCCCTGCGCCGCACCATGGCGCTCACCGGCTACGCCACCGTCAAGGAGCTCCAGAAGGCCGAGCTGGTCGTCACCCCCCGGCCCTGAGGCCCCCATCGCCGGCCGGAGGGCGGGGCGGGGGCGAGTACGGTTCCGTCGTGGCCCCACCGGACGCTCCCACCACCGCTTCCGCGCCCTCGACCGCCCCCGAGGACCGCCCCGTCCTGGTGGTCGACTTCGGGGCCCAGTACGCCCAGCTCATCGCCCGGCGGGTGCGCGAGGCCCACGTCTACAGCGAGATCGTCCCGTCGTCGATCACCGCCGAGGCGCTGGCGGCCCGCAACCCGGCCGGGGTCATCTTCAGCGGCGGCCCGGCCTCGGTCCACGTCGAGGGCGCCCCCACCATCGACCCCGGGGTCTACGACCTGGGCGTGCCGGTCCTGGGCATCTGCTACGGCGCCCAGCTCGTGGCCCTCCAGCTGGGGGGCACGGTGGCCGCCACCGGCCGGGGCGAGTACGGCCGCACCCCCCTGGACGTCACCCACCCCGACGCCGTGGTCTTCGGAGGTGGCCAGCCCGGCCACCAGCAGGTGTGGATGAGCCACCGCGACTCCATCACCGTGCCCCCCGAGGGCTTCACCGTCACCGCCACCAGCCCCGACGCCCCGGTGGCGGCCATGGAGCACGTCGAGCGACGCCTCCACGCCGTGCAGTTCCACCCCGAGGTGGTCCACACCCCGCACGGCCAGCAGGTCCTGGAGCGGTTCCTCTACGAGGTGTGCGGCTGCCCCCCCGACTGGACCATGACCTCGGTCATCGAGAGCGGGGTGGAGGCGGTGCGGGCCCAGGTGGGCGGGGCCCGGGTGATCTGCGCCCTGTCCGGAGGGGTGGACTCGGCGGTGGCCGCGGCCCTGGTGCACAAGGCCATCGGTCCCCAGCTCACCTGCGTGTTCGTCGACCACGGGCTCATGCGGGAGGGCGAGGGCGAGCAGGTGGTGGAGACCTTCCGGCGCCACCAGGGCATCGAGCTGATCCACGTCCAGGCCCAGGAGCGGTTCTTCGCCAAGCTGGAGGGGGTCACCGACCCCGAGGAGAAGCGCAAGGCCATCGGGGAGGAGTTCATCCGGGTCTTCGAGGAGACCTCGGGCGGCATCGAGGACGCCGGGTTCCTGGTCCAGGGCACGCTCTACCCCGACGTGATCGAGTCGGGCGGGGGCGACGGGGCCTCCACCATCAAGAGCCACCACAACGTGGGCGGCCTGCCCGAGGACATGCAGTTCGAGTTGGTCGAGCCGCTCCGCAGCCTGTTCAAGGACGAGGTCCGCACGCTGGGCACGGAGCTGGGCCTGCCCGACGAGATCGTGTGGCGCCAGCCCTTCCCGGGCCCCGGCCTGGGGGTGCGCATCATCGGCGAGGTCACGCCCGAGCGGGTGGCCCTGCTCCAGCGGGCCGACACCATCGTCCGGGAGGAGATCCGGGCCGCCGGCCTGGAGCGGGAGATCTGGCAGGCCTTCGCCGTCCTGCCCGACATCCGCAGCGTGGGCGTCCAGGGCGACGAGCGCACCTACGGCCACCCCATCATCATCCGGGCCGTCACCAGCGAGGACGCCATGACCGCGGACTGGGCCCGCCTGCCCTACGAGCTGCTGGAGCGCATGTCGAGCCGCATCATCAACGAGGTGGCCGGGGTGAACCGGGTGGCCTACGACGTGACCTCCAAGCCCCCCGGCACCATCGAGTGGGAGTGACCGGCTGAGGGCTCCCCGCCCCGGACGACCGACACGCGATTGTCACAATCGTCTTGGTTCGGTAGCATCGCCGCTCGTGCCGGGCCCGAACGCTGTCTCCTCCCGCCTTCGACGCGGCCTGTCCCGGCGGCGGGTGGGCGCGGCCCTGGTGGCGTTGGGGCTCGGGCTGGGAGTGATCGCCGGGCCGATCTCGGCCGACGAGATCACCGACACCCGGTCCGAGGCGGCCCGCATCGCCGATCGCATCGAGGAGCTCCGGCACGAGGCCGAGGTGCTCACCGAGCAGTACCTCGACGCCCAGCTGGCCCGCCGCCAGCTCGACGAGCGCATCACCGCCGCCCGCCGCCGGGCCCAGGAGTCCGAGACCGATCGGGACGCCCTCGGCTCCGACCTGCGCCAGTTCGCGGTCGAGAGCTACATGGACGGCGGTGGCCTCGACTCCGGCGCCGCCGCCGTGCTGGGCGCCGGTGACGCCAACGACATCGGCCGGCGCCGGGGCTACGCCCGAGCCGTGAGCAGCGACGGGGCCGACCTGTCGGACCGCTACCGGGGTGCCGCCGACTCCGCCGCCGAGGACGCCGCCACCCTGCAGGCCCTGCTGGACCGGGCCGAGCAGGCCGAGGCCGACATCGCCGAGCGACGAAACGGCACCGAGGAGCGCATCGCCGAGCTCCAGGAGCTGGAGGACGAGATCTCCGGCCGCCTCCGCCAGCTGGTCCAGGCCGAGCAGGAGCGCCGGGAGGCCGAGCGTCGCCGGGCCGCCGAGGAGGCCGCCCGCCGGGCCCCGCCGCCCCCACCCGCCCCCCCGGCACCCGCCCCCGACACCGACGACCGGGCCGCCGACCCCGACGCCCCCGTCGGCGACGCCCCGGACGAGCCCGACCCCGAACCCCCGGCCCCGACCGGACCGACCCCCCCGGCCCCGGACCCCGAGCCGCCGGCTCCGGCCGGCCCGACGTCGGGCGCGGCGGCGGCCGTGGCCGCGGCCCACACCGTGCTGGGCACCCCCTACCGCTGGGCCGGGGCGTCGCCCTCGGGCGGGTTCGACTGCTCGGGCCTGATCCTGTGGGCCTGGGCCCACGGCGGGAAGTCGCTGCCCCACTCGTCGCGGGCCCTCTACGCCATGAGCCGGAAGATCCCCGTCGAACAGCTCCAGCCCGGCGACCTCGTCTTCTACAACAGCCCCATCTCGCACGTCGGGCTCTACATCGGCGGGGGCCAGATGATCCACGCCCCCCACACCGGCGACGTGGTCAAGATCTCCAGCATCCACTACTGGTCGGCCCTCGTCGGCGGTGGCCGGATCTGAGCGACCGGGCTGCCAGCCCTTCTTCTGAGGCGCCTCGGCACGTGCTCGTGCCCCCTGGCGCCTCAGGACGGGTGGCGGCCCGCCGCCCTCGCCCCAGGTGGTGACCGGATCGGGGCCTCGCCGGGGCCGAGGGTACGGTGCCCTCGTGGCAGGCGCGGAGCCCGACCGATCGCCGTCGGAGGCGGTGGCCCCACCCCGATGGGCCGCCCTGGTGGCGGTGGTGGTGCTGGGAGCCATGGCCGTGGCCCTGGTGGCACCGGTGCGCTTCGCGCTGTGGCCCATCACCAGCTGGGAGCTGTTCAGCCGGCCCCGGGTGGCCGAGCAGGCCACCTACCGGGTCGACCTGGTGGCCCCCGACGGGGCCGTCGGCCCCCTCCCGTTCTCCCGCCTGGGTGCCGGCCACCGCCGATGGCTGACCATCGCCCGCACCTTTCCGGCTGTCACCCCCGAGGAGCGGGCCCGGGTGTGCCGGGCGTGGGCCGACGCGGCGGTGGCCGCCCTGGGCGCCGGACAGGTGGGCGAGGTGCGGGTCCGGCGGGTGGTGAACCGGGCCGCTCCCCGGGCCGCCGACCCTCCCCGCCCCGTGAGCGAGCGCCTGGTCGTGCGGTGCACCCCGTCGTGACCGCCCGCCGATCCTTCCGCCCGGGGCACGAGCGCCCGGTCCTGCACCGGAGCCCCTCGTGACCGCGCTGAGCACCCCGCCCCCGGCCGCCCCCGGGCCGGCCCCCGCAGCCTCGGCCGGGGGTCGGCTTCGGGTCGCCGGTCGGTGGGCCCGGGACCGCCTGGTGGCCGACGCCCCTGACGGGCGCTACCGGGTCGTCCGGCGGGGCCTGGCCGTGGTGATCGGGCTGCGCCTGGCCACCGGGTCCTACGCCTCGCTGGCCGGCCAGCCCGACGCCCAGTTCCGGCCCCCCGGCGTGCTGGCCTGGATGGGCGGCGTGCCCTCGACGGGCGTGCTGGTGGCGGTCCAGGTCCTGGGCCTGGCCGCCGCGGTGACGGCCACCGCGGGCTGGGGGGTGCGGACCGGGGGCGGACGGTGGGCCGCGGGCGGGCTGGGCCGGTGGGTGGCGGGCGCCGCGCTGCCGCTGGCGTGGGCCGCGCTGCTGTTCCTCACCGCCGTGCGCACCAGCGGCGGCAAGGTGCAGCACAACGAGGTGCTGCTGCTGCTGGCCGCCATCCCCATCCTGTGCGTGCCCGAGAACCGGGTCGGCCCGGACGGGGCCCCGGCCGGCCGGCGCCACAACGTGGGCTGGCCCATCGAGCTGGCCGTGGTCGTGATCGCCGTCTCCTACTGCGCCGCCGGCCTGGCCAAGCTGGTCCACACCGGACCGTCGTGGGTGTTCTCGGACAACATGCGCTACGTCATGTACTGGGCGGCCCAGACGCCCCAGCCCGGCGTCGACGCCCTCACCGCCACCATCGCCGACCACGGCTGGCTGGCCCGCCTGGTGGCGGCGTCCATCCTCGGCCTGGAGCTGGTGGCCCCGGTGATCGTCGTCTGGGCCCGGGCCCGGCCCCCGTTCGTGGCCGCTGCGGTGGCGCTCCACCTGGGCACGTGGGCCACGCTGGGCATCGACTACTGGGGGTGGGCCCTCGCCGTGGTGGTCGTGCTGCTGGACTGGGGCGGCGGCCGACGCTCGGCCCGGCGGGCGGTCGAGGACGGCGAGCGGCGCGGCCTCCTGGTGCACGACGGCGACTGCGCCTTCTGCACCCGCTCCGCCCTGTGGGTGGCCCGCCGGGCGGGCCGGCGGGTCGAGGCGGCCGCCGGGAGCACGCTCGACCTGGGGGCCCTGGGCCTCACCGCCGAGCAGGTGGCTACCGAGGTGTGGTGGGTGCCGGGTCACGGGCGGCCCGAGGGCGGGCACCGGGCCGTGGGCCGGGCCCTGCTGGCCGTGGGCGGCCCGTGGGTGGTGGCGGGGCGCGCCCTGCTCCTGCCGGTGGTGGCCCCGGTGGCCCGGCCGGCCTACGCCTGGGTGGCCCGCAACCGCCACCGCCTGCCCGGCGCCACCCCGGCCTGCCGCATCGGCGCCGCCCCCCCGGCCCGCCCCGGCCGCTGACGTCGGTCCGTTCAGACCTCTTTGCCCCAACGCCTCCACCTGCTGACATGATCTGAACCTTGACAGGCACGAAGGCGGATCGTACCTTTGATCTGACAGCGTCTATCACTAATCAGTGACTGAAAGGGAGGGGACAGTATGAACATCACGCGACGGCTCCTTGCCGCGCTCTTCGTGACTCTGATCGCAGTGGCCATGTCTTCCACGGCAAGTAGTCCCGCAGGCGCGGACCCCAGTTACATCCAGCTACCAGTCGCTAGCCAGAGCCCGCAGTACCAAGTGAACGGGTGCCGGTACAAGATCGTGTACCTCAACTACGGCGCCGTCCCGATCGCCGCGCTCCGGACCTACTACTCCACGGCCGCGGCGTGTGTCGGGGCCAGCGTGGCCGTCCAGGGCCAATCCGGTGCCACCAAGTACTGGTACTGGCACGACACCGCCAACGGGTACAGCGAGGGCATCGACGGGTGTGGTGCCTACAGGAACATCCAAGCCATCGGTGTGGCCAATCGATATGCCGTCGGTGCCATCGCGGCGTTGCCCAGCGCTCCTGGGGGTGGGTGGTTCAACGGTTGGCGCTTCTACGGCAACGACGGAACTGCCAATCAGAACTCTGAGTTCGTTCAGGACTGTTCCGACTGAGCTCGCCGTCTTGGGCCTCTCCTTCACAGTGAACGAGCTGAGGTCCCAGCTCTTTCGTCGAAGGGGGTGCGTTCTTTGCTGGCTCATCAGTGAAGAACGCACCCCCTTTCTCTGCGAAGGGCTTGGTAGGGGAGGCTGCCCGTGCGCGAACCTCAGGCCCGGTCGGGGGAGGGCGCCTCGTCCACGTCCCAGACCCGCACGCCGGCGGCATCGACGGTGTCGCCGGTGAGGTCGCGGATGGGATGGCGGCTGCGCATCTTGCGGATGGAGCCGGGCCCGAGCCGGAGGCTGGCGTAGCCGATGGCGCCCAGCGGGATGGGCAGCCAGAACTGGGCCAGGCGGTAGGTCAGCACGGCGATGGTGGCGGTGCTGCGGTCCAGGCTGAAGCCGACCAGGAGCGTGGTCAGGGTCAGCTCGATCACGCCCAGGCCGCCCGGGGTGATGGGGATGACGGCCAGGATGTTGGCCACGCAGAAGGCGACGATGACATCCACCGGGTTCAGGGCGGGCCCGAAGGCGCGGATGAACACCCACAGGGCGGCGGCGTCGAGCAGCCAGTTGGCCGTGGCCCAGATGATGCCCCGGCGGATCAACGACGGGTTCTGGATCAGCTCCTGGAGCCGGTTGACCAGCACCCGCACGAACCGCTCGGCCGTGTCCGGCTTGACCAGGGGCAACTTGTCGGCGACGGACCGCACCACGCGCACGGCCGGCTCCCGCCCCCGCATGAGCAGGACCACCAGCCCGGCGAAGAGGGCCAGGAGCAACATGCCGACGATGGCGGCCGTGCCGTACACCGGGTTGAAGCCGTCGAGGGGGATGGAGATGAGCAGCGCCACCCACAGCAGCAGGTTCAGCACCACGGCCGAGCCCAGCCCCACCGTGGCCAGGCTGAACCCGGCCGCCGCCCCGTCCACGCCGGCCTGGGTGAGCAGGCGGTAGCCGAGGGTGCTGCCGGCGGCCGAGCCGCCGGGCACGAGGTGGGAGACGGCCTTGGTGGCGAGCTGGATGCGCAGCACCGCGCCCAGGGGGAGCCGGGGCTCGGCCGGCAGCGTCACCCGCATGAGCTGGGCGTAGGCCACCAGGGCGGCCAACTCCAGGCCCAGGGCCAGCAGCAGCAGGATCGGGTTGACGGCGCTGAGGCGCTCGATCGCCTCCCCGAACCCGTCGAGCTGGGGCAGGACCAGGTAGTTGAAGACCAGGAAGAAGACGATGATGAGCGGCGTGCGCTTGAGGGTCTTGGCCCCGGTGACCCGGAGCCGCTCGGCCGTCACCGACGTGCCCAGCAGGCCGTCGCGATCGGGGGGGGCAGGAGCATCCGAGGGGGCAGGGTCGACGCCGGGCCGGTCGGCGCCGGCGCCGGTGGGAGGGCGGCCCTCCGGGCCGTCGGTCCCGCCCCGCGCCGCGTCGGCCCCGTCGTCGGGGCGCGGGTGAGCGTCGTCGTCGGGGATGTCCGCGGCGGTGATGGGTCCATCCTCCCAGGAACGGGCCCGCAGTGGCGACCAGACGGCCCGCGAGGCCGCCACCGGGCGCCGTCGCGGGGCGTCGGTAGGGTGGCCGGGATGCCATCCGAGCCCTTCCCCGGCGACAGCCAGAGCGACCTGCTGGCCGGTCTGAACCCGGCCCAGGCCGACGCCGTCACCCACGTCGACGGGCCGCTCCTGGTGCTGGCCGGGGCCGGGTCGGGCAAGACCCGGGTGCTCACGCACCGCATCGCCCACCTGATCCGTGACCACGACGCCTCCCCCTTCTCGGTGCTGGCCATCACCTTCACCAACAAGGCGGCCGACGAGATGAAGCAGCGGGTCGGGGCCCTGGTGGGCCCGGTGGCGCAGCGCATGTGGGTCTCGACCTTCCACTCGGCCTGCGTGCGCATCCTGCGCCGGGAGGCGCCCCGCCTGGGCTACCCGTCGTCGTTCACCATCTACGACCAGGCCGACGCCGTGCGCCTCACCGGTTACGTGCTGCGCGACCTCGACATCGACACCAAGCGGTTCCCGGCCCGCATGGTCCACTCGGCCATCAGCTCGGCCAAGAACCGGGGCCTCGACGTCGACCGCTACGAGGCCGAGGCGTCGGTGATCTTCGAGCGTCGCATCGCCGAGGCCTACCGGGAGTACCAGGCCCGCCTGCGCAAGGCCGGGGCCATGGACTTCGACGACCTGCTCGGCGTCACCGTGGACGTGCTGCGCCAGTTCCCCGACGCCCTGGAGCACTACCAGCGCCGCTTCGGCCACATCCTGGTCGACGAGTACCAGGACACCAACCCGGTCCAGAACGACCTGGTCATGCTCCTGGGGGCCAACCACCGCAACGTGTGTGTGGTCGGCGACCAAGACCAGTGCCTGGTGCCCGGCACCCTGGTCTCCACCCCGTCGGGTCCCCGGCCCATCGAGGACCTGCGGGTCGGCGACGAGGTGTGGGGCACCGGGGGCGACGGGGCCCGGCACCGTTCGACGGTCACGGAGGCCCGCCAGGGGCGCTGGAAGGGACGCACCTACGCCATCCGGGTCGGCGACCGGGCGGTGCGGGGCACGCCCCACCACATAGTCCTGGCCCGCCCGACCCTGAGCGAGGAGCAGTGGGTCGTCTACCTGATGGAGCGGGCCGACCGGGGCTTCCGGTTGGGCCTGACCCGGGCCGTGCGGTCCGACAGCCAGGGGAAGCGAGCCTTCGGCCTATCGGTGCGCACCAACCAGGAGCACGCCGATCGGGCCTGGGTCCTGAAGGTCTGCGACACCCGGGCCGAAGCCGGCTACTGGGAGGCCTTCTTCGCCGCCGAGTACGGCCTGCCCACGGCCTGCTTCCACGGCCTGGGCCGGCGGCTCACCCTGGACGACGAGTGGATCGAGCGCCTGTACCTGGGCCTCGACACGGCCAGCCGGGCCAAGGCGTTGATGGAGGATCTCGACCTGCACCCCGACTTCCCCCACCACCGGCCGGCCAACGGGGGCCGGCGCCAGACCTTGAACCTCACCATGTTCTCCGACCGCCGCAGCGGCCTTGGCTACCACCGGGTCCAGTGGTGCACCAACCGGCGGGACCTGGCCGACCGGGCCGAGGCCGCTGGCTTCTCCATCCGGGGTGAGAAGCAGTCGTCCCGCCGGATGGAGACGGCCCGCAAGAGCTGGCCCGAGGCGGTGGGCCTGGCCCGGGGCCTGGCCGCCGCCGTCGACCTCCAGATCCGCCGCCGGGCCAGCGTGGGGGGCGCCATCTACGACTTCACCCCGCTGTCCCACCTGTGGCCGGGGATGACGGTCCTGGTCGAGACCGACGACGGCTTCGTGCCCACCACGGTGGACGACGTGGAGATCGAGGACCACGACGGCCCGGTCTACGACCTGGAGGTCACCCCGGCTCACACCTACGGGGCCGGCGGCGTGCTGGTGCACAACAGCATCTATGCCTTTCGAGGCGCAGATGTGAGCAACATCGTGGACTTCGAGACGGCGTTCCCGGAGGTGGCGGTGGTGCTGCTGGAGCAGAACTACCGGTCGACCCAGACGGTGCTGGACGCGGCCAACGCGGTCATCGCCCACAACGCGTCGCGCAAGCCCAAGGAGCTGTGGACCGACGCCGGGGCCGGCGAACCCATCCTGCGCTTCCACGCCGACGACGAGGGCGACGAGGCCCAGTGGGTCACCGGCCGCATGTCCACCCTGCACGACCAGGGCCAGCGCTGGGGGGACATGGCCGTCTTCTACCGGACCAACGCCCAGAGCCGGGTGCTGGAGGAGGCCCTGGCCCGCAGCAGCATCCCCTACAAGGTCATCGGCGGCACCCGCTTCTACGACCGGCGGGAGATCAAGGACGCCGTCGCCTACCTGAAGGCGGTGGTCAACCCGGCCGACGAGGTGGCGGTCAAGCGGATCCTCAACGTGCCCAAGCGGGGCGTGGGCGACACCACGGTGGGCCGGCTCGACGCCTGGGCCGCCAGCCACGGCCTGACCTTCACCGAGACCCTCCGCCACGCGGCCGAGGCCGGGGTGGGGGGCCGGGCGGTCAAGGGCATCGAGGACTTCCTGGCCCTCCTGGCCGAAGCCGAGGCCGTCCGCGACGAGGGGCCGGCCCGCATCCTGGAGGTCCTCCTGGACCGCAGCGGCTACGTGGCCGAGCTGCGGGCCGAGCACTCCATCGAGGCCGAGGGGCGCCTGGAGAACCTGTCCGAGCTGGTGGGCGCGGCCCAACAGGTCGAGGACGCCGACGTGTTCCTGGAGCAGATCAGCCTGGTGGCCGACACCGACGAGCTCGACCCCGACGAGTCGCAGGTCGTGCTCATGACCCTCCACTCGGCCAAGGGGCTGGAGTTCCCGGTGGTGTTCGTGATCGGCATGGAGGACGGCGTCTTCCCCCACATCAGGGCCCTGACCGAACCGGCCGAGCTGGAGGAGGAACGGCGCCTGGCCTACGTGGGCATCACCCGGGCCCGCGAGGTCCTGCACCTCAGCCACGCCTGGGCCCGCACCATGTTCGGCGCCACCCAGTACAACCCGCCCAGCCGGTTCTTGGACGAGATCCCCTCGTCGCTGGTCACCGAGGTCCAGGGCCGGCGCCGGGCGTCGCGGGGCGGAGGCACGTGGGGCGCCGGGGCCCGGGAGGCCGGCTCCGGGAGCTGGGAGCGGCCCGACCGGGGCCAGATGAGCCCGGCCCGGGCCCGCCGGGAGGAGGCCCGCGAGCGCCGGGTCGACGCCGCCCTCCGGGCCGGGGCCGAGGCCGGCCCGTCCGGTGCCGTGCCCCTGGGCCTGCGGATCGGCGACGACGTGCGCCACCAGCGGTGGGGCGAGGGGGTCGTGCTCGACATCGAGGGCCAGGGCGACAAGACCGAGGTGCTGGTCCGCTTCCCCTCCGAGGGGGAGAAGCGCCTGCTCCTGGCGTGGGCCCCGCTGGAGAAGCTCTGACCCGGCCCCGGACCGGGCGGGCGGGACCCGGGGAGGGGACCGGGGGGAGGCCCCCCGCCCAGCGGTTGGAAACCGGGGGGCGCAAGTGGCAGCCTTTCACGATGCCCGCCCGGTCGTGGGCGTCCACCAGGGGTGACGCACCGGCGGAGCGCGTGCCCCCCCGCCGACCGAAGCGAGAGCCCGTGCCCCCTGAGAGTGGAGCCAGCCCCCGGAGCCGCGGGTGTTGAAGACGTTCCGCCCTCGACGGCCGGCCCCGCTGGTGGCGGTGGCGCGCGTCGACCGGCGGACCAAGGACCTGGCCAAGCGCATCCGGCCGGGCGAGGTGGCGGTGGTCGACCACAGCGACCTCGACCGGGTGGCGGCCGACAGCCTGGTGGCCGCGGGCATCGCCGGGATCGTCAACGCGGCCCAGTCGATCACCGGGCGCTACCCCAACACCGGTCCCCTGATGCTGTGCCAGGCCGGCATCCCCATCCTCGACGACGTGGGCTCCGAGGTCATGGCCGCCCTGGCCGACGGGCAGCTGGTGGAGATCGTCGGCGAGGCGCTGCTGGTCGACGGCCGGGAGGTGGCCCGAGGGTCGGTCCTGACCGAGGAGATCATCCTCGAGCGCCTCGACGCGGCCAAGGCCTCGATGGGGGCCGAGCTGGAGCGCTTCGCGGCCAACACCCTGAAGTACATCCAGTCCGAGGGCCACCTCCTCATCGACGACCCCACCATCCCCGACGTGCCCGTCGACTTCCGGGACCGGCACGTCCTCATCGTGGTCCGGGGCATCGACTACAAGGACGACCTGGAGCTGCTGCGCCGCACCGGCTACCTGGCCGAGATGAAGCCGCTGCTGGTCGGGGTGGACGGCGGGGCCGACGCCCTGCTCGACATGGGCCACGTCCCGGACGTGATCATCGGGGACTTCGACTCGGTCAGCGAACGGGCCCTGGGCTGCGGGGCGGTGCTGGTGGTCCACGGCTACCGCGACGGGCGGGCCCCGGGGGCCGAGCGCCTGGTCGAGCAGGGCCGGGACCACGTGGTGTTCGCCTCGGAGGGCACCAGCGAGGACATCGCCATGCTGCTCGCCTTCGAGCGGGGGGCCGAGCTCATCGTGGCCGTGGGCACCCACAACTCGATGGCCGAGTTCCTCGACAAGGGCCGCGGCGGCATGGCCTCGACCTTCCTGGTCCGCATGAAGGTGGGCCCCGTGCTGGTCGACGCCAAGGGTGTGAGCCGGCTGTACCAGCACCGGGTCCGCAAGCGCGACCTCGTCCTCCTGGTGGCCTCGGCGCTGGTCACGCTGGTGCTCATCGCCTGGGTCAGCGAGCCCATCAAGGTCCTGACCCGCGGCTTCCTCCTCCCCTTCGACTAGGCCCCCCCATGATCAACCTGCGCTACCACATCGTCAGCATCACCGCGGTCTTCCTGGCCCTGGGGATCGGCATCGCCATGGGGTCGAGCTTCCTGAGCGACGCCGCCGTCGAGCAGGTCGACCGCAACATCGAGTCGACCCGCAACGAGGCGCGCTCCGCCCGGGCCGAGGCCGGCCGCCTCCGCGACGAGGTGGAGCGGCGCACGGAGCGCGACGAGGAGCTGCGGGACCAGGCCGCGGCCCGCCTGTTCCGGGCCGACCTGGCGGGCGTGCCGGTGGTGGTCCTGACCGTGGGCGGGGTGGACGAGGACAGCCTCGACCGCCTGCGCACCGCCCTGACCAGCTCACAGGCCGACTTCGCGGGCACGCTCACCATCACCGACGGCGTGGCGGCCACCGGCGACGACGCCAACACCGTGGCCCGGCTGCTCGACCGGGAGGACGCCTCGGAGGCGGCCCTGCGCTCCGGCCTGGCCGTCGGGGTGGCCCGGGAGCTGCTGGCCGCGGCCGGGGCGGCCGAGGACCAGGAGGACGAGGGGGGGAGCACCACCACCGGGCCCGGGACGACCACGACCGACGTCCCGGGGTCCACCGTCCCCGGCACCGAGCCCGACCCGACGACCACCACCACCCCACCCGACGAGGCCCCGACCCCCGAGCTCATCCGGGCCCTGGTCGACGAGGGCATCCTGGACTACGAGCCCGCCCCCGGGGGCGAGCCCATCGAGACGGCCCTGGAGGCGCCCGGCCACCGCTACGTGATCGTGAGTGGAGCCGACGCCGACGTGGCCGACGGGCTGTTCTTCCGCCCCCTGCTGCGGGCCATGACCGACGACCAGCCCGCCCCGGTGGTGGTGGCCTCCGCCGCGGTGGGCGACGAGGCCGAGGTCGACCGGACCGTGGCCATCGCCCCGCTCCTGGTCGACGAGGTGGTGGCGGCCCGCATCACCACCGTCGACGACCTGGAGTCCCTCGGCGGCCTGGCCGCCGTGGTGCTGGGCCTCGACGACCTGGGCCGCGACCGGCGGGGGCACTACGGCATCGGCCCGGGCGCCGAGTCCCAGCTCCCGCAGCCATGAGCGCCCTCCCCCCCGCCCCGCTGGTCGTCGCCCTGGTCCCGGCCAAGGACCGGGCCGACCGGGTGGCCGCCACCGTCACCGCCCTCTGGGGGCTGCCCCGGGTCGACCGGGTCCTGGTGGTCGACGACGGGTCCCGCGACGACACGGCCCGGGTGGCCCGCGACGCCGGGGCCGAGGTGCTGCGCCTGCCGTCCAACCGGGGCAAGGGGGGCGCGGTGCTGGCCGGGGTGGCGGCCACCCCCGAGGCCGACGTCTACCTGCTCATCGACGCCGACCTGGCCACCACGGCGGGGGCCGCCGACACGCTCCTCGACCCGGTGCTGGCCGACCGGGCCGATCTGGTGATCGGCGTCCTGCCCCCGGCCGCCGGCCGGGGCGGGTCCGGGCGGGTCAAGGCCCTGGCCGGCCGAGGCATCGCCCGGGCCACCGGCCGTCAGGTGCGGGAGCCCCTGTCGGGCCAGCGGGCCGTGCGCCGCGAGCTGCTGGTCGGCCTCACCTCGGCCGAGCGCTTCGGGCTCGAGGTGGCCATGACCATCGACGCCGAGCGGGCCGGGGCCCGGATCCTCGAGGTCGACGTGCCCATGGACCACCTCCACACCGGGGGATCGTGGGGAGGCCGGCTCCACCGGGCCCGCCAGGGCGTGGACGTGGCCCGGGCCCTGTGGTCCCGCCTCACCACCTCCCGCCAGCGGCTGGTGGGCATCGGCCTGGTGCTGGCCATGGCCGCCCTGGCCGCCCTGTGGCAGGGCGAACGGGCCGAGCCCAGCAGCACGCCCCTGGCCCAGCAGCCCGACAAGGTCGTGGTCTTCGCCATCAACCCCATGGGCTTCAGCGACCTGGGCCGAGGCCTCACCCCCAACCTGGACCGGGCCATCGACAAGGGCGCGGTGGCGGCCATGAGCGTCCGCACCGCCAGCCGCCGCCCCCGCCTGGCCGAGGGCTACGTGAGCCTGGGCGCCGGCTACCGGCTGCGCTCCCCGCAGGGGGCGTCCATCGCCTACCCCTCCGACGAGGAGATCGGCAACGTCACCGCCGGCGAGGTGCTGCGGTCCCGCACCGGCGAGGCCGGCGACGGCGAGATCGCGGTCATCGGCGCCGCCGCCACCCTCGACATAAACGACGACTCGACCACCACCTCGAAGCCCGGCGCCCTGGGCGACGCCCTGGGCGACGCCGGCCGGGTGGGGGCGGTGGTGGGCAACGGCGACCGCCTGCCCGTGGGCCCGGCCGACGGGACCGTCAACCGCCCGGCGGCGCTGGCCCTCATGGACAGCACCCTCTCGGTGCCCACCGGGTCGATCCAGCCCGCCGACCTGCTCAACCGGGTTCCCAGCGCCCCCTACGGGGTGCGCAGCAGCCCCGACAAGATGATGGCGGCCATCGACGACGCGGCCCAGCGGGCCGACGTGATCTTCGTGGACCCCGGGGACCTGGACCGGGCCGACGCCTTCCGGGGCGACGCCTCGGCGACGGCCCAGTCCCGGGCCCGCACCGCGGCCATGCTCAACACCGACGCCATCCTGGGCCGGGTGCTGGACTGGGCCGCCGGCGACGACGTCACGGTCATGGTCGTCTCGGTGGCCCCGCCGGGCAGCACCTTCCGGCTGACCCCCATGGTGGTGGTGGGCCCCGGCGTCCCCCACGGCTACGTGGTCTCGCCCTCGACCAAGCGGGCCGGCCTGGTGGCCCTCACCGACGTGGCCCCCACCATCCTCGACGCCGTGGGCGTGGACGTGCCCTCCACCATGCCCGGCCGGGCCCTGGAGTACCAGGCCGCGGACGTCGACCTGGACGTCCTGGGCGACTACGACCGGGGCACCAACCTGCGGGAGCGCACCTACTACTCGCAGGCCGTCTGGTTCATCGTGTTCCAGGCCATCACCTACGGCTTCGGCGTGTTCGTGCTGTCCCGCCGGGCCAACCTGCCCCGCAGCGCGCCGGTCCTGCGGCTCATGGTGATGATCGCCGCCACCTTCCCGCTGGCCACGTTCCTGTTCCGGGCCCTGCCCATGTGGTCGGACCTGCCGGTGGCCGGCGGCGCCCTCATCCTGGTGGGCCTCACCGTGGGCATCGCCTGGCTGGCGTCGCGGGCCCGGCGCACGCCCCTGAGCCCCCTCAACTGGGTGCTGGCCGCCACCGTGGGCATCATCGCCCTCGACTGCGCCACCGGCACGTGGCTGCACGTGAACAGCTGGCTGGGCTACTCGCTGCACAGCGCCGGCCGCTTCTACGGCGTGCCCAACACCACGTTCGCGGTGGTGGCCGCCTCGGCCATCCTCCTGGCCTGCAGCCACGTGCAGTTCGCCCCCCGGCGCCGGGAGGCGGTGGCCACCGCCACCGCCCTGCTGGCCTTCGTGGTGCTGGTCGACGGGGCCCCCAGCCTGGGCGGTGACGTGGGCGGCATCCTCACCCTGGTGCCGGTGTTCGGGCTGCTCCTGTGGGTGCTGGCCGGGCGGAGGCTGCGGGTGCGGACCCTGGCCGTGGTGGGGGCGGCCACGCTGGTCGCCCTGTCGCTGGCCGCCGGGGTCGACCTGGCCCGCCCGCCGGCGTCGCGCACCCACCTGGGGCGCTTCACCGCCGACCTGCTCGACAACGGGCCCAGCGAGCTGACCACCACGTTCCTGCGCAAGCAGGACGCCAACTTCCGCATCCTGCAGGTGTCGATCTGGACGTGGCTGATCCCCATCGTGGCCGGCTTCCTCCTCTACGTCCTGGTCTACGAGCGCCAGTGGAGCGCCCTCCTGCCCCGGGGCGGGGCCCTGCGGGCCGGCGTGGTGGCCGTCATCTCGGGCAGCCTCCTGGGGTTCCTGGCCAACGACTCGGGACCGATCGTGATCGCCCTGTTCTTCGCCTACCTGGGCCCGTACCTCACCCTCCTGGCCCTGCACCGGAAGGGGGGCCGGCCCGAGCTGCTCACCGCGCCGAGCGACGAGCCCCCGCCCCCGCTCGACGGCGGCCAGCGGGCCCAGCCCCCCGACCCCCTCCTGGACCGCCTGGCCGGCGCCCGGTGACGCCGGTGCTGCGGGGCCTGCGCCGCACCCTCCTGGCCTTCGATCGGGGCGTCACCCTCGGCACCGTCCTGGAGCGCCTGGCCGCCGCCGGTCCCGGCCGCCTCCTGGTCGACGAGCGGGACGGGCCCCGGCTGACGGTGGGCGAGGCCGCCGACCGGGTCGACCGCTGGGCGGCGGCGGTGGCGGCCCGGGCCCGGCCCGGCGAGGTGGTGGTCGTCGCCACCCCCAACGGCTACGAGCAGGTGCTCCTGGCCCTGGCCGCCAGCCGGGCCGGGTGCGTGCCCGCCCCCGTCAACGACCGCATGCGCGACGACGAGATCGCCCACGTGGTGGCCGACGCCGGGGCCTCGCTGGTGCTGCGGTCCGTGGCCGACCTGCCGCCGGGCCCCCCGCTGGGCCGGGCCCACCCCGCCGGGCCCACCGACGTGGGCGCCGTCTTCTACACCTCTGGCACCACGGGTCGGCCCAAGGGCGCCGAGCTCACCCACCGGGGCATCCTGGGCGGTCTGAACCTGGCCGCCCTCCTGCCCACCACCGGCCGCGACCACGAGGCCGTGGCCAGCCTGCCCATGGCCCACATCATGGGGTTCATCACCGCCGTGGGCCTGGCCTGCGCCGCGGTGCCGGTGCGCTTCCTGCCCCGCTTCGACGCCGCCGCCGTGCTCGACGAGCTGGAGGGGCGCCGGGCCGGCATCTACGTGGGCGTGCCGGCCATGTACCGGATGCTGCTCGACGCCGGTGCCGCCGAGCGCGACCTGACCTCGGTCCGCCTCTGGGTCTCGGGCGCCGATGCCCTGCCGGCCGAGCTGGCCGATCGCTTCGCCCGCATGGGCGCGCTGGCCTCGGTGCCGGGCCTGGGCCCGGTGGGCCGGGCCGTCGTCGCCGAGGGCTACGGCATGGTCGAGACCGCGGGCGGGGCCGCGGCCCGGGTGGTGCTGCCCTTCCTGCCCGCGGCCCTGAGCCGGGTCGGGGTGCCGTTGCCCGGCTACCGCACCCGAGTGGTGGACGAGGACGGCGCCCCGGTGGCCCGGGGGGCGGTGGGGGAGCTCCAGCTCACCGGCCCGGGGGTGCTGAAGGGCTACCGGGGCGACGGGGAGGCCACCCGGGGGGCCTTCACCGACGACGGTTGGCTCCGCACCGGCGACCTGGTCCGCCGCGGGCCGCTGGGGGCCTTCACCTTCGAGGGCCGGGCCAAGGACGTCATCGTCCGGGGCGGCTACAACGTCTACGCCGTCGAGGTGGAGCAGGCTCTGGAGCGCCACCCGGAGGTGGCCGAGGCCGCGGTGGTGGGCCAGCCCGACGACCGGCTGGGCGAGGTGCCGGTGGCCGCGGTGCGGCCGGCCCCGGGGGCCGACCCGGACCCCGAGGACCTGCGGGCCTGGGCCACCGAGCAACTCAGCTCGTACAAGGTCCCGGTCCGCATCCGGGTGGTGGACGACCTGCCTCGCAGCGGCACCCGGAAGGTCCAGCGGGCCGAGGTCCGGGCCCTCCTGGCCGACGGCGGCTGAACGTCGCGCCTCCGCCCGTCCCGGCCGGGCGCGGGCCGCCCCGACCGACGTGAACGGGTAGCGTCCCGGCCCATGACGTCCCGGGGGCAGGAGATCGATCGCCGGCGCGTGCTGCGCCTGATGGGGGCCGGGCTGGTGACCGGTGCGGTGGCGCCGTGGCTGGCCTCGTGCTCCTCCGACGACGGGGGCGGCGCCGCGGCCTCGTCCACCACCACGACCACGGCGGCCACCACGACCACGGCGCCGCGGCCCCTGGGCCCGCTGGGCGAGGTCGACGCCAACGGCCTGCGGTTGCCCGAGGGCTTCACGTCGCGCATCGTGGCCCGCAGCGGCGAGGAGGTGGCCGGCACCGGCTACGCCTGGCACGGCAACCCCGACGGGGGGGCCTGCTTCGCCACCGACGACGGGGGCTGGATCTACGTGTCCAACTGCGAGGAGCTGGACACCGGCGGCGTGTCCATGGTCCGCTTCGACGCCGAGGGCGAGATCGTCGAGGCGGCCAGCATCTGCGAGGGCACCGACGTCAACTGCGCCGGCGGGGCCACCCCGTGGGACACCTGGCTCACCTGCGAGGAGGTCGCCGGGGGGCAGGTGTGGGAGACCGACCCGTGGGGCGTGGAGGCGGCGGTGGCCCGGCCGGCCATGGGCCGGTTCAAGCACGAGGCCGCGGCCGTGGACGAGGCGGCCGAGGTGGTGTACCTGAGCGAGGACGAGCCCGACGGCGCCCTGTACCGGTTCACCCCGTCGTCGTGGCCCGACCTCTCCGAGGGCGCCCTGCACGTGCTGGCCGGCGCCGAGGGGTCGCGCCGGTGGGCCGAGGTCCCCGACCCCTCCGGCACCTCGGGCCCGACCCGCAACCAGGTGGCCGATGTGGTCCGCTTCGCCGGGGGTGAGGGCCTGGCCCACTTCGAGGGCACCACCTACCTGGCGACCAAGCTCGACAACCGCATCTGGGCCCTGGACGGCGAGGACGTCACCGTGCTCTACGACGGCGCCACCACGGACGTCGCCGAGGACGGCCAGCCCCTCCTCACCGGCGTCGACAACATCTGCGTCGACTCCCGGGGCGACCGCTACGTGGCCGAGGACGGCGGCACCATGGACGTGGTCCGCCTGGCCGTGGACGGCACCATCGAGGCGGTGGCCCGGGTCGAGGGCGTGGAGGGCTCGGAGATCACCGGGCCGGCCTTCTCACCCGACGGCACCCGGCTGTACTTCAGCTCGCAGCGCAGCCCCGGCGTCACCTACGAGGTCACCGGCCCCTTCCCGCACGCGGCCCAGGGCCCCCACAAGTAGCCGCTCGGGGCGGGCCGGCCCGGGGTGGACCCGGGGATCGCCGCTCAGCCGGCGGTGGTGGCGGGGACGTCGCCCGACTCGACCACGGTGCTGGTGGTGCCGGCCGTGGTGGTGGGCCGATCCTCGACGTTGAGGTCCACGTCGAGCTTCCCGTCCACCACCTCCACCGGGTAGCGCTCCAGGCCCTCCCCGTCGGCCGGGGCGGTGAGGTCGGGGTCGCACCGGGCCCGGAACAGCTCCTCGTCGGGCTGCCACTCCCACACGCACTCGCGGTCGCGGTCGGGGGGTTGGGCCCGGAAGGCGTACCAGCCCTCCTCCGGGTCGTCGCCCAGGTGCTGGAGGATCAGGTCACGCTCCTTGGAGCCGGACACGTCGCCGTAGAGGATGGGGCCCCGCTCGTCGATCTCCTCGGCCAGGCGGGTGGCCCGCCCCCCTTGGAAGGTCTGGTCGCCCAGGCCCACCTCCACGCTCGGCTGGTTGGAGGCGAAGGTGGCCACGCCCCACAGGACCAGGGCCACCACGGCCAGGGCCACCCCGGAGACGGCCAGGGCCCGGCCGGCGTGGCCCCGCGACCGCGCCACCGGGCTCACGGGCGCCCGTCCCGACGGGGGTGCACGGCGCTCACCGGGACCGGGGCGCAGGCTGGGTCGGCGTCAGAGGCACCTGCGTAGTATCCCTGCCCGGGCCCGCGGGCATCGAGTCGCCCGGCCGCGGCCGGACCCCTTCGTGAGAGAGGCCACATGGACCTGTTCGAGTACCAGGGCAAGCAGTTCTTCGCCCACTACGACATCCCCGTCTCGCCCGGCGACGTGGCCACCACCGTGGACGAGGCCGTGGCCGTGGCCGAGCGCATCGCCGACTACCCGGTGGTGGTCAAGGCCCAGGTCCAGGTGGGGGGCCGGGGCAAGGCCGGCGGCATCAAGCTGGCCGACGACGTCGACGCCGTGCGCGAGCACGCCTCGAACATCCTGGGCATGGACATCAAGGGCCACACGGTCGAGCGCATCTGGATCGAGCACGCCTCCGACATCGCCGAGGAGTACTACGCCAGCTTCACCCTCGACCGCTCGGCCAAGCAGCACCTGGGCATGCTCAGCGCCCAGGGCGGCGTGGAGATCGAGGCCGTGGCCGAGACCGACCCCGACGCCATCGCCAAGATCTGGATCGACCCCGTCGACGGCCTCACCGAGGACGTGGCCCGCGACTGGGTGGCGGCGGCCGGGCTGAACCCCGACGCCACCGAGGGCGCGGTGTCCATCCTGCTCCAGCTGTACCGGGCCTACGTGGACGGCGATGCCGACCTGGTGGAGATCAACCCCCTCATCCTCACCCCGCAGGGCCAGGTCCACGCCCTCGACGCCAAGGTCACCCTGGACGGCAACGCCGCCTTCCGCCACGACTACGCCGAGTACGAGGCCACCCAGGAGCGCGACGAGCGGGAGCAGGCGGCCCACGACAAGGACCTCCAGTACGTCGGCCTGGACGGCACCGTGGGCGTCATCGCCAACGGCGCCGGGCTGGCCATGTCGACGGTCGACATCATCAACCAGGTCGGTGGCAAGCCGGCCAACTTCCTCGACATCGGCGGGGGGGCCAACGCCGATGTCATGGCCGGAGCCCTCGAGGTGATCACCGGCGACGAGAACGTGAAGAGCATCTTCATCAACATCTTCGGGGGCATCACCAAGGGCGACGAGGTGGCCAACGGCATCGTCCAGGCCCTGGGCCGGGTCGACATCGGCGTGCCCATGGTGATCCGCCTGGACGGCACCAACGCCGAGGAGGGCCGGAAGATCATCGCCGAGCAGACCGGCGGCAAGGTCCAGTCCAAGTCCACGATGCTCGAGGCCGCCGAGGCCGCCGTCGAGCAGGCCCGCTGAGCCGGCCGAGAGCGAGAGGAACGCTGTCATGAGCATCTTCGTGGACGAGACGACCAAGGTCGTCTACCAGGGCCTCACCGGCTCCCAGGGCCGCTTCTACGGCCTCCGCAACCGCGCCTACGGCACCCAGGTGGTGGCCGGCACCAACCCCAAGAAGGCCGGCACCGACGTCGAGGGCATCCCCGTCTTCGCCTCGGTGGCCGAGGCCCGGGAGGCCACCGGCGCCACCGTGTCGTGCGTCTTCATCCCCGCCGCCGGCGTGAGGGCGGCGGTCATGGAGGCGGCCGAGGCCGGCATGGAGCTGGTGGTGGTCATCACCGAGGGCGTCCCGGCCCAGGACGAGGCCTGGTTCTTCAACAAGGTGAAGCGGGACTTCCCCGGCACCCGCATCCTGGGCCCCAACTGCCCCGGGCTCATCAGCCCCGGCAAGGCCAACATCGGCATCACCGCCGGCGAGATCGCCCAGCCCGGTGGCCCGGTGGGCATCGTGAGCCGCTCCGGCACCCTCACCTACCAGGCCCTCTACGAGCTGAAGCTGGCCGGCATCGGCGTCACCACCTGCGTGGGCATCGGCGGCGACCCGGTCCCCGGCACCAGCTTCATCGATTGCCTGGAGGCCTTCGAGGCCGACCCCGACACCAAGGCCGTCATGATGATCGGCGAGATCGGCGGCTCGGCCGAGGAGGAGGCCGCCGAGTTCATCGCCACCAAGATGTCCAAGCCGGTCTCGGCGTACGTCGCCGGCGTCACCGCCCCCCCCGGCAAGAAGATGGGCCACGCCGGCGCCATCGTCTCCGGCGGCAAGGGCACGGCCAAGGCCAAGATCGAGGCCTTGGAGGCGGCCGGTGTCCGGGTGGGCCAGAACCCGACCGAGGCCGGCGCCCACATGGTCGACATCGTCAAGGAGCTGGGCCTGGCCTGAGCCGGCCCGGCTCCCACCTCTCGCCCCCCACACCCGGGCGCTGAGCGGCGGGCCGCCTAGGCGGTGGGCGGCGGAGGGGGCGATCGCTCCGCGGCCTCGTCGGCCGGGGGTGCCGGGGGCGGCCCGGGGATGACCTCGGTCCCGGGGTCGTGCAGGCCGCCCGGCGCGGGGGCGGGCTCGGGCTGGGGATCGAGCGGCGGCGCCGGCTGGGGATCGAGCGGCCCCGGCTCGGGCACGGGCTGCGGCGGTGCGGGTTGGGGGGCGCCAGGGTCCGAGGCCCGGGGGGCCGATGGCTCGGGCGGGGCCGACCAGGTCGCGGCGGCGCCGGGCTGGCCGTGGAGGACGGTCTGGTCCCACGCCGCCGGGGCCTCGGTGGCGCCGGAGGGCCAGGGGCCGGGGGCCGCCTCCTGGGCCCACGGGTCGGGCGAGGGCCCGGGCGCGGGCCACGATGCCTGACCGGGTGGGGGACCGGGCTGGTGCCAGGCCGGGGCGGGCCCGGGGTCGGGGGCGTGCCACTGGCCGGGGCCTGCGGCCGGCTGCGGCCACGCTCCCGGGTCCGGGGCGGCGGCCGGCTGGGGCCACTGGCCCGGGTCGGCCTGGGGGGCCATCGGCCCGCCCGGGCCCGGGCCCGGGCCGGCGGGGGGCGGCCACGGCCCGGTGGCCGGGTTCGGCCCGGCCGCCTGCCGTCGGGACTCGACCAGGCCCAGCACCGTGCCGGCGGCCACGCCGGCCAGGCCCAGGGCCAGGAGGAACATGCCCAGCCCGAAGTCCACGCCGATCCCACCCAGGTTCTCCCCGCCGGAGGCCAGGATGCTCACCGCGTAGCCGAGCCAGAGGAGGACGGCCATGGCCAGGCAGACGAGCTGGAGCTGGAGCAGGGTGAAGCCGCCGACCTCCCGGCCCTCGGCGCCGGGGACGAGAGCCCGGGCCACGGCGATGCCCCCGGCGGCCAGGGCCAGCAGGGGGATCCAGGTGCCGACCCCGAAGAGGCCGGGGGAGAAGTCGGTGGTCCACACCGACCAGCCCACGTCCGGGCCGGGGCCGTCGGACTTGAAGATGCGAACGAACGAGAAGAGCAGGGTGAGCAGCCCCGACACGCCGGCCACCAGGGCGGGGATCGGGACCACCAGGCCCCGGCCGGGGGCCGGCGGGGCCGGGGGAGCGGGTTGAGGGCTGGGGGGCCAGGCCACGGGCGAGCCTCCTGGGACGGGGTCGAGGTCGGTCTAGCGCACCCGGCCCCGGGCGGGGCAGGCCGGCCCCGGCGGTCTACCCCGTCGTCGTGGGCCCGACCCCGCCGCCGGCGAGCGCCACCGCCGCGTCTGGGTGGCAGGCCCTGTCGCACCGGGAGCCAGGGGCGGCGGCTGGTAGCTTCGCCCGACGTGCGCGTCGGGGTGCTGGTGTCGGGAACGGGGTCGCTCCTCGACGCGTTCCTGGCCGCCGGCGTGCCCGTCGTGGTGGTGCTGGCCGACCGGCCCTGCCCGGCGCTGGCCCGGGCCGAGCGGGCGGGCGTGGCCACCGAGCTGGTGGAGCGCGACCGCTACGACGCGGGCTTCGACCGTGAGGCCTACTCGGCCCTGGTGGCCCAGCGCCTGCAGGCCCACGGTGTCGAGTTGGTGGCCATGGCCGGCTTCGGCACCATCCTGGGCCGGGCCGCCCACGACACCTACGGCGGGCGGTTGCTCAACACCCACCCGGCCCTGCTCCCGGCGTACAAGGGATGGCACGCGGTCCGCGACGCCCTGGCCGACGGGGCCACCGTGACCGGCTGCACCGTCCACGTGGCCGGCCTGGAGGTGGACACCGGGCCCGTCCTGGCCCAGGAGGAGGTCCCCGTCCTCCCCGGCGACGACGAGGCCCGCCTGCACGAGCGGATCAAGGCCGTCGAGCGCCGCCTCTACCCGGAGACCGTGCTGGCCGTCATCGCCCGCGGCTCGGTCCTGCCCCCCGGGGCCGGGGTCGCGCCGGAGCCCCCGTCCCCCACCGCCCAGGAGGCCTGAACCGGTGCGCGCCCTGCTCTCCGTGTACGACAAGACCGGCATCGTGGCCCTGGCCCGGGGCCTGGCCGACGCCGGTTGGGGCCTGGTCTCCAGCGGGGGCACGGCCCGGGAGGTGGCGGCCGCCGGCATCGCCGTGACCGACGTGGCCGAGCTGACCGGGGCGCCGGCCATCCTTGGCCACCGGGTCATGACGCTGCACCCCAAGGTCCACGGGGGCCTGCTGGCCGACCGCCACGACCCCGAGCACCGGGCCGACATGGAGGCCCACGGCATCGAGGGCATCGACCTCCTGGTGGCCAACCTCTACCCCTTCGGGTCCGACCCGGCCGACTTCACCCACGGCGGCACGGCCGGCCCCGTCGACCTCATCGACATCGGCGGCCCGGCCATGATCCGGGCCGGGGCCAAGAACCACGCCCACGTGGCCGTGGTGGTCGACCCGGCCGACTACCAGCCGGTGCTGGACGAGGCCCGGGCCCCGGGCGGGATCTCCACCGCCACCCGCCGCCGCCTGGCGGCCAAGGCCTTCGCCACCACCGCGGCCTACGACACCGCCATCGCGGCCTGGTTCGCCTCCTCCGGCGAGGACGCCCCCGGGCCGGCCCCCGAGAGCGCGGCCGCCGCAGGCGAGGCCGCCCCGCCCGCCGTCGGGTCGGTCCCGGCTGGCGACGACCCGCTCCCCGCCGTCCTGGAGATCACCGCGGCCCGCGAGCCCCTGGCCCTCCGCTACGGCGAGAACCCCCACCAGCGGGCCGCCCTGTACCGCACGGCGGGAGCCGACCCGTGGTGGGCGCACGTGGCCCAGCACTCGGGCCTGGCCCTCAGCTACCTGAACCTCTACGACGCCGACGCGGCCTGGCTCCTGGCCCACGACCTGGCCCGGGCCACCGGCCAGGTGGCGTGCGCCATCATCAAGCACGCCAACCCGTGCGGCGCGGCGGTGGCCCCCACCCTGGCCGAGGCCTACCAGGCCGCCTTCGACTGCGACCCCCGCTCCGCCTTCGGCGGCATCGTGGCCACCTCGGCCCCCATCGACCCGGCCACCGTCGAGGAGATGGTGGCCGCGGCCCAGGCCGACGTGGTCATCGCCCCCGGCTACGGCGACGGGGTGGTCGACGCCCTGCGGGCCAAGCGCAAGAACACCCGCCTCCTGGAGGCCCCGGCCCCGGTGCCCGACCCGTTGCACGTCCGCCCGGTCACCGGCGGCTACCTGGTCCAGGAGCCCCACCGCTTCGTGAGCGACCCGGCCACCTGGCGAGTGGTCACCGAGCGGCAGCCCACCGCCGAGGAGCGGGCCGACGCCGTGCTGGCCTTCCGCATCTGCGGCTGGGTCACCTCCAACGCCATCGTCCTGGCCAAGGACGGGGTGGCCTGGGGCATCGGCGCCGGGCAGCAGAACCGGGTGGAGGCCGGGCAGATCGCGGCGGCCAAGGCCGCGGGGCGGGCTGCCGGCGGGGCCTGCGCCAGCGACGCCTTCTACCCCTTCCCCGACGGCGTGGAGGCCGCCGCCACGGCCGGCGTGGCCGTGGTCGTCCAGCCCGGGGGCTCGGTGCGCGACGACGAGGTCATCGCCAAGGCCGACGAGCTGGGCCTGGCCATGCTCCTCACCGGCGAGCGCCACTTCCTCCACTGACGCAGGAGACGCTGACCATGACCGCGATCACCATGGACGGCGAAGCCGTCGCCACCCGGATCAAGGGCGAGCTGCGGGCCCGCATCGACACCGTGGTCGAGGCCACGGGCGCGCCCCCGGGCCTGGGCACCCTCCTGGTCGGCGACGACGGGCCCAGCCACCGCTACGTCAGCATGAAGCACGCCGATTGCGCCGAGCTGGGCATCGCCAGCGTGGACGAGCGCCTCCCGGCCGACGCCACCACGGCCGATGTCGAGGCTGTGATCGACCGGTGGAACGCCGACCCCGCCATCGACGCCGTCCTGCCCCAGCACCCCTTCCCCCCCCACCTCGACTACGAGGCACTGTTCCGTCGCATCGAGCCCGACAAGGACGCCGATGGCCTCCACCCGGTGAACCTGGGCCGCCTGGTCATGGGGGTCGACGCCCCCCGGGCCTGCACGCCGGCGGGGATCGTGGAGCTGCTGGTGGCCCACGGCGTGCCCATCGAGGGCCGCCACGTGGTCATCGTGGGTCGGGGCCTGACCATCGGCCGGCCCCTGGCCAACCTGCTCTCGCTCAAGGCCCCCCACGCCAACGCGGCCGTCACGGTGGTCCACACCGGGGTGCCCGACCTGGCCACCCACACCCGCCAGGCCGACATCCTGGTGGCCGCGGCCGGCTCGCCGGGCCTGATCGTGGCCGACATGGTGAAGCCCGGGGCCGCGGTGGTGGCCGCCGGCGTGACCTTCGAGGGGCGACGGGTGGTCTCCGACGTGGCCGACGACGTGGCCGAGGTGGCGGGCTGGCTGTCGCCCCGCATCGGCGGCGTCGGCCCCCTGACCCGGGCCCTGCTCATGGCCAACACCGTGGCCGCGGCCGAGCGCCGGGCCGCGGCCCTGGCCGCCGGGGGCTGACACCGCCGGGCCGGCCCCACCCGGGGGACCGACCCGACCCCGGGTGCCTAGGAGGCGTTCTTCCTGGTGTAGGCCCGCACGGCCAGCGGGGCGCACACGGCGGTGATGGCGGCCAGCCAGATCCAGGTGTAGGCCACCGGGTGGGCGATGGACCAGGGGTCGCCGGCGGCCACCGGGGTGTTGGGGTTGCCGAACAGCTCCCGCAGGGCGTCGGACAGGGTGGTCACCGGGTTCCACTCGGCGATGGTCCGGACCACGCTGGGCATGGAGGCCACCGGCACGAAGGTGCTGGCGATGAAGGTCAACGGGAAGATGGTGGCGAACCCGATGCCGGTGACGCCCTCGGGGGTGCCGACGATGGCTCCCAGCAGGATGCCCACCCAGATCATGGCGAAGGCGAAGGCCACCATCAGGCCGTAGGCGGCCAGGGCGTCGACGAAGGAGCCCCGGATGCGCCACCCGATGGCCAGCCCGGTCAGGGACATGATGACGATGGGCAGCATCGTCTTCATCAGGTTTGACAGGGCGTAGCCGCCCATGACGGCCCCCTTGCTGATGGGCAGGGAGCGGAACCGGTCGATGGCCTGGTTCTTCTGGTCGTTGGCGATGCTCATGGCCGCGCCGAAGGCGGTGAACACCAGGGTCTGGGCCATGATCCCGCCCATCAGGAACTCCCGGTAGCTGCCGCCGCCGGGCACGTCGATGGCCCCCCCGAAGACGTAGGCGAACAGCACCACGAACATCACCGGCTGGATGGTGGCGTCGCTGAGCTGCTCGGGCTGGCGCTTCATGTGGATGAGGCCCCGGCGGGCCAGGATCCAGGTGTCGTGGAGCAGGCCCCGCCGGGGGTGGAGGTCCGTGGCCGGCTCGGCCGCCTCGACGGCGAGCTCGCCGGTGGTGGTGGCGGTGGTCGCGGTCATCGCAGGGCCTCCTGGGGGGTCGTGTCGGTCGGTGCGGACTCGTCGTCGGTGATGGGCGAGCCGGTGAGGGTGAGGAACACCTCGTCCAGGGTGGGCTGGCGCAGGCCCAGGTCCTCCACCCCCAGCCGGGCGTCGGTCAGGGCGTTGGCCACCGCGGCCAGGCTGGCCACGCCGTCGGCGGTGGGGGCCACCACCGACCGGATGGGCCGGTCGATGGCCGGCTCGGACCCGGTGATGCGGGCCAGGATGCCGGCCGCCTCGTCCAGGCGGCTGGCCTCGGAGACCACGATGCCGATGTTGTCCCCGCCCACCTCCCGCTTCAGGGTGCGGGCGTCGCCCCGGGCGATGACGGCGCCGTGGTCGATGACGAGGATGTCGTCGGCCAGGCGCTCGGCCTCCTCCAGGTACTGGGTGGTGAGCAGCAGGGTGGTGCCCCGCCCGACCAGCGTGTCGAGCACGTCCCACAGCTCGGTCCGGGCCCGGGGGTCGAGCCCGGTGGTGGGCTCGTCGAGGAACAGCACCTCGGGCCGGGCCACCAGGGTGGCGGCCAGGTCGAGGCGGCGCCGCATGCCGCCGGAGTAGGCCGAGGTGACCTTGTCGCCCGCGTCGGCCAGGGAGAACTGGGCCAGCAGCTCGCCGGCCCGGTCCTTGGCCTGCCGGCGGGGGAGCTGGTGGAGCTCGCCGATCATGACCAGGTTCTCGTGCCCGGTGAGGAGCGGGTCGACGGTGGCGTCCTGGGCGGCCAGGCCGATGCGGCGCCGCACCTCGGTGGCCTGGGTGCGCACGTCGTAGCCGGCCACCGTGGCCGTGCCCTCGGTGGGCTCGGACAGGGTGGTGAGGATGCGCACCGCGGTGGTCTTGCCGGCCCCGTTCGGGCCCAGGACGGCGGTGACGGTGCCGGTGGGGACGACGATGTCGACCCCGGCCAGCGCCGTCTTCTCGCCGTAGCGCTTGACCAGGCCGTGCGCGTCGATGGCGGGGGGTGAGGTCATCGGAGCTCCGTGGAGGGGGGGCGGTGGGGGCCCGGGCCGGGCCCTGCATGGTGGCAGAAGGTCATCGTCACGAGGTCGGATTTTCCGTCGGGGGACAGGTGGGAGCAGGAGGTCGAGGGCCGGGCAGGGGGTGGGCCGGCCCGGCCCGGCAGCGACGCGGGCGATCAGGGTTCGATCGGTGAGACGGCGCCGCCGGCCGGAACTCATCGCCCCGGGGGCGACACGACCCGACGGTACGACGTCGGCCCCCCCGGAAGCCAGGGGCCCGGTGATGCTGGCCTAGCCTCGCGGCCCCATGACGCGCATCGCCGACCTGCTCGCCGCCGGGCGCACCGTCTCCTTCGAGTTCCCCCCGCCCAAGACCCCCGAGGCCCTCGTCGCCTTCGACGAGGCCATGGACGACCTGGCCGGCCTGGCCCCCGACTTCATCTCGGTCACCTACGGGGCGCTGGGCACCACCCGGGACACCACCCGGGACGTGGTCATCCGGGTGGACAAGGAGCGGCCCTTCCCGGCCATGCCCCACCTGACCTGCGTGGGCCACACCCGGGCGGAGCTCCACGAGCTGCTGACCCACTACCGCCAGGCCGGCATCGACAACGTGCTGGCCCTGGCCGGCGACCCGCCGGCCGACGGCTCGGAGGCCGGGGGCGACTTCGCCTACGCCACCGAGCTGATCGAGCTGGTGGCCGAGGTGGGCCCCTTCTCGGTGGGCGTGGCCGCCTTCCCCGAGGTCCACCCCCGGTCCCCGGACCGGGCCACCGACCGCCGCTTCCTGGCCGCCAAGCTGGCCGTGGCCGACTTCGCCATCACTCAGTTCTTCTTCGATCCCGCCGACTACCGACGCATGGTCGACGAGTTGGACGCGCTGGGTTGCACCACCCCGGTGATCCCCGGCGTCTTCCCGTTCACCAGCGTGGCCGGCCTGCGCCGCATGGCCGGCATGAACGGCAGCGCCATCCCGGCCGCGCTCGAGCCCCGCCTCCAAGCGGTCGACGGCGACCCGGCCGCCACCCGGGCCCTGGGCGTGGAGGTGGCCACCGAGCTGGGAGCCGCCCTCCTGGCCGACGGCGTGCCCGGGCTGCACCTCTACACCATGAACCGGGCCGCCTCGGTGCGCCAGGTGTGCACCGACCTCGACCTCCGGCCGTCGCCCGACGCCGGGAGCCCCCCGGCCTGAGGCCGGGGACACGGTGACGGGCGCGCTGCGGCCCCGCCGGCGGCGCGCCGGGGCCCACCCCCGGCCCGCCGGGCCCGGGGCCTGACCGGTGGCCGCCCCCGCGCCGCGCCGCGCCGGCTGGTCGCCGTCGGACCTGCAGGCCCTGGCCGTCGGCGGGTTGGCCGCGGTGGCTGCCTTCGTGGCCGGCCTGGCCGGCTGCGCCCCGGTGGGCGTCCACGCCACCGACGTGGCCCTGACCGCCCTGCTGGCTGCGGCGGTGACGGCCCTGGGGGCTCGGGCCACCCCCCTGGCCCTGGGGATCGGCGCCGCGGTGGCCGCCATCGCCGGCGGCGACGTGCTCCTGCGCGGGCTGGGCCTGGCCGCGGTGGCCGGGGCCGTCCTGCTGGCGGTGGCCGACCGCCGGCGGGCCGGGGCCGAGGGCGCCGGCCCGGGGGACTCCGACGGTGGGGACGGGCCCGTGGCCGGCCCGCCCGCCGAGGGACGGCGATCCGCCCCCACCGAGCGGTGGCGGCCGGTGGCCGGCGCGGTGGTGGCCCTGGTCGTGGTCCAGGTGCTGCTCCGGCTCCCGTTCACGGCCCCCACCCGGGGCTCGGCCGCGGTGGCCGCCCTCGGTCTGTTGCCCATCGCCTGGTCCGGCCGGCGGCACCTGGCCCCGGCCACCCGGCGGGTGGTGCGCCGGGCCTCGTGGGCCCTGGCCGCGGTGGTGGCGGTGGGCCTGGGCACCGGGCTGGCCGCCGGGCTGGGGGCGGCGTCGTCCATCCGGGACGGGGTGCGGGGCACCGACGCCGGTGTGGACGCGGTGCGCGACGGCGACGAGGAGGCCGCCCACCGGCACTTCGCCGCCGCCGAGGTCGACCTCCGGGACGCCCGGGCCCGGACCCGGGCCTGGTGGGCCACCCCCGCCCGCCACCTGCCCCTCGTCGCCCCCCAGATGGAGGCCCTGGACGCGGTGGCCGACGGCGGGGCCCGCACCGCCGGGGTGGCCGCCGCCGGCGCCCAGCGCCTCGACGCCGACCGGCTCCGCCTGGTCGACGGCCGGCTCGACCCCGAGGCGGTGGCCGCCGCCGGCCCCGTCCTGCGGGACGTGGCCGTGCGCACCGCCGCCCTCCGAGCCGAGCTGGCCGCCAGCGACGGGGGGGACGTGTGGCGCCTGGGCCCGGTGGCCCGGGCGTTCGAGCGGTTCTCCGACGCGGTGGCCGACGCCGAGGGCAGCGCCCGCACCGGCGTGCTGGCCGCCGAGGTGGGCCCCGCCCTGCTGGGCCGGGACGGCGTGGCCCGGTACCTCGTGGCCTTCGTGACCCCGTCCGAGGCCCGGGGCACCGGCTTCCTCGGCAACTACGGCCTGCTCACCGTCACCGACGGGCGCCTGGAGCTGGAGGAGGTGGGCCGCAACAAGGACCTCAACGCCGCCGGCCCCGACACCAAGGAGATCACCGGCCCGCCCGACTACCTGGCCCGGTACGGACGCTTCGAGCCGGCCTCCACCTGGGAGAACGTCACCTTCACGCCCGACGGCCCGACCGCCGCGCAGGTCATGGCCGAGCTGTACCCGCAGTCCGGCGGGGTGGAGGTGGACGGGGTGATCCGCATCGACCCCACCGGCCTGGCCCGCCTGCTGCGCCTCACCGGGCCGGTCGAGGTCGAGGGCCTGCCCTACCCCCTGGACGCCACCAACGTGGTCGAGTTCCTGGAGGTCGAGCAGTACCGGCTCTTCGCCGTGCGCCAGGACCGCATCGACCTGCTGGGCCAGGCCGCCGAGGCCACCTTCGCCGCCCTCACCTCCGGCCCCGGCCCGGCCCCGGCCCGCCTGGCCCGCACCCTGGGCCCGGCCGTGCGGGGTGGCCACGTCACGCTGTGGATGCGGGACCCCGCGGCCCAGGCCCTGGTCGAGCGGCTGGGGGCGTCGGGGGCGGTGCCCCCGGTGCGGGGCGACGGGTTCGGCGTGGTCACCCAGAACACCGGGGGCGGCAAGATCGACGCCTTCCTCCAGCGCTCCATCCGCTACACGGCCACCGTGGACGCCGCCACCGGGGCGGTGGAGGCCACGGCCGAGATCGGGCTCCGCAACGAGGCCCCCGGCCGCGGCGAGCCGCCCTACCTGATCGGCAACCTGGTCGGGGCCCCGCCCGGCACCAACCGCATGTGGCTCTCGGTGTACTCGCCGTTCGAGCTCACCTCGGCCTCGGTCGACGGGAGGCCGCTCGACCTGGAGCGGGGCCGGGAGCTGGGTCGCAACGTGTGGTCGGCCTTCGTCACCGTGGGCCCGGGGGAGACGGCCAACGTCACGGCCCGCTTCGCCGGCAGCGTCGACCTGTCGGGGGGCCGGTACCGCTTCGACCTCCTGCCCCAGGTCATGGCCCGGCCCGACCGGGTCGACGTGGTGGTCCAGGCGCGGGGCGGCGCCCTGGCCCCCCGGCCGGCGTCACCCGCCCCCCCGGGCGGGCTCGAGGAGGTGGACGGGGGGCTGCGGGCCAGCGTGGCCGACGCCCGGGGCACCTTCACGGTGGTGGCCGACGTCCGCCGCTCCGACCGCTGACGCTCCCCGGCGCTCGTCGTCCGGTCCCCGGCCAGCACGGAGCGGAGCGAGGCCCTCGACCTGCGTCACGCTCAGTGGTAGTCTCGTTGTGTCCACCACCGACCGTGTTGCCCTGATCGCCACACCGAGGTCCCGCCATGCTCCGCAAGATCGTCTTCGTGCTCGTCGCCCTGGCCCTGCCCCTGGTGGCCGCCTCGGCCGCCTCGGCCGAGCAGTACCCCCCGACCGGTGACGGCCCGGCCCCCAGCACCGCCGTGGTCGACGAGGGCTCCGAGGGCGGCGGGGCGCCGCTGCCCGACACCGGGACCGACGTGACCCTGCTGGCCGGCGTGGCCTTCGTGCTGGTGGCCGGCGGCGCCGTGGCCGTGGTGGCCTCCCGGCGCCGGGGCGCGGCCCTGCGGGCCTGACCGCGGTCCCCTCCGGGCCGTCCGGATCGGCCGACCCGGCCCGGGTCGAGCTCGGGCCGGCCCCCGGCGGCGGTCCCGTTGAGCAGACAAGTCTGAGACATCTACGATCGCCGGCATGGCCAAGATCAAGGTGCAGAACCCGGTCGTCGAGCTCGACGGCGACGAGATGACGCGGATCATCTGGGCGTTCATCAAGGACCAGCTGATCCTCCCCTACCTCGACGTCGAGCTGGAGTACTACGACCTCGGCATCGAGCACCGGGACGCCACCGACGACCAGGTCACGGTGGACGCGGCCGAGGCCATCAAGCGCCACGGGGTGGGGGTCAAGTGCGCCACCATCACCCCCGACGAGGTCCGGGTCACCGAGTTCGGCCTCAAGAAGATGTGGGTGTCGCCCAACGGCACCATCCGCAACATCCTGGGCGGGGTCGTGTTCCGCGAGCCCATCATCATGAGCAACGTGCCCCGCCTGGTGCCGGGCTGGACCAAGCCCATCATCATCGGGCGCCACGCCCACGGCGACCAGTACAAGGCCACCAACTTCAAGGTCCCGGGCCCCGGCACCCTCACCATCACCTACACGCCCGACGACGGCTCCGAGCCGATCGAGCACGTGGTGGCCACCTACCCCGAGGGCGGTGGCGTGGCCATGGGCATGTACAACTTCACCCGCTCCATCGAGGACTTCGCCCGGGCCTCGTTCTCCTACGGCCTGGCCCGGCGCTACCCGGTCTACATGTCGACCAAGAACACCATCCTCAAGGCCTACGACGGCGCCTTCAAGGACATCTTCCAGGAGATCTTCGACGCCGAGTTCAAGGCCGACTTCGATGCCGCCGGCCTCACCTACGAGCACCGCCTCATCGACGACATGGTGGCCGCGGCCATGAAGTGGGAGGGCGGCTACGTCTGGGCCTGCAAGAACTACGACGGCGACGTGCAGTCCGACACCGTGGCCCAGGGCTTCGGCTCGCTCGGCCTCATGACCTCGGTGCTCTCCACCCCCGACGGTCGCACCGTGGAGGCCGAGGCCGCCCACGGCACCGTGACCCGCCACTTCCGGGCCCACCAGCGGGGTGAGAAGACCTCCACCAACCCCATCGCCTCCATCTTCGCCTGGACCCGGGGCCTGGCCCACCGGGGCAAGCTGGACGGCACCCCCGAGGTCACCGCCTTCGCCGAGACCTTGGAGCGGGTCTGCATCGACACCGTGGAGGGCGGCCGGATGACCAAGGACCTGGCCCTCCTGGTCGGCGCCGACGCCGAGTGGCTCACCACCGAGGACTTCCTGGCCGCCCTGGACGACGGCCTCCAGCAGAAGATGGCCTGACCGCCCACCCGTCGAGCCCTGTGCGAGGCCAGCGGGCGGGTCGTCCGGCGCCACGCCGGCGGCCGACGCCTGACGGTCAGGCTTCGGCGGCGGCCTTGAGGCGTCCGAGGGTGGCCTGCATGCCGTCGCGCTGGCGATCGGCGCGCCCCGGCACGATGCGGAAGAAGATCCGGGCCAGCAGCGGCTTGTCGCCGTCGGTCCGGGTCTCGACCAGGTGGGTGCCGCCCCCGGAGGTGGGCGAGAGGTGGAAGGCCCACTGGGCGGCCGACTCCTTGGTGACGAAGGAGAACACCTCGCCCCGCTCCGATTCCAGGACGGTGCTGGTGGTGGCCCACCGCAGCGGGCCCTGGCGGTTCCACCCCTTGAAGCTTCCGCCCACCCGGGGCCCGGTGCCCCCGTCCAACCACTCGCAGCGGTAGCACTCGGGGCTCCACTCGCCCATGCGGGTCACGTCGGCCACCAGGTCCCACACCTCCTCGGGGGGTGCGGCGATGTCGATCTCGGCGCGGTCGTCGGAGGGGGGCGTCGTCGGCATCCCCGGAGCCTCGCGCGACCGCCGGTCGGAACCACCGCCGGGCCGCCCGGCCCGGAGCGTCGACGGGGCCGACCCCGTAGCGTGGAACCATGCGCGCCTACGACTCGCTCTACATCGACGGCCAGTGGGTGCCCTCCACCGGGAGCGGCACCATCGACGTGGTCAACGCGGCCACCGAGGAGGTCATGGGCTCCATCCCCGAGGGCACGACCGAGGACGTCGACCGAGCCGTGGCCGCGGCCCGCGCCGCCTTCGACGGCTGGGCCCGGACCGACCCGGCCGAGCGGGCCAAGGCCCTCCAGGCCCTCTCCGACGGCCTCGGGGCCCGCAACCAGGAGATCGCCGAGACCATCACCGGCGAGGTGGGCATGCCCCTGTTCCTCTCCCAGCTCATCCAGGCCGGCCTGCCCACCGCGGTGGCCGGCTCCTACGTGGGCCTTCTGGACGAGGTGCAGTGGGAGGAGCAGGTCGGCAACAGCCTGGTGGTGAAGGAGCCCGTCGGCGTGGTGGGCGCCATCACGCCCTGGAACTACCCCCTGCACCAGATCGTGGCCAAGGTGGCGCCGGCCCTGGCGGCAGGGTGCACCGTGGTGCTCAAGCCCAGCGAGGTCGCCCCCCTCTACGCCTTCATCCTGGCCGAGATCGTCGACTCGATCGGCCTGCCGGCCGGCGTGTTCAACCTGGTCTCGGGCACCGGCCCGGTGGTCGGGGAGGCCATCGCCGCCCACCCCGACGTCGACATGGTCAGCTTCACCGGCTCGACCCGGGCCGGCACCCGGGTGGCCGAGGTGGCGGCCCCGACGGTGAAGCGGGTGGCCCTGGAGCTGGGGGGCAAGTCGGCCAACGTGATCCTGGACGACCTGGACGGCGCCGAGCTGGACACCGCGGTGCGCAAGGGCGTCCAGTCCTGCTACCTCAACTCGGGCCAGACCTGCACCGCCTTCACCCGCATGCTGGTGCCCCGCGACCGCCACGACGAGATCGTCGACATCGTGCGCGGCGAGGTGGAGGACGTCTACACCGTGGGCGACCCGGCCACCGGTGGCGGCCGCCTGGGCCCCGTCATCTCCGACGCCCAGCGGGACCGGGTGCGGGGCTACATCCAGGCCGGCATCGACGAGGGCGCCACCCTGGTCACCGGCGGGGTGGAGGCCCCCGAGGGCCTGCCCACCGGCTACTACGTGCGCCCGACCGTGTTCGCCGGCGTGGACAACTCGATGAGGATCGCCCAGGAGGAGATCTTCGGCCCGGTGCTGACGGTCATCCCCTACGACGACGTGGACGACGCCGTGCGCATCGCCAACGACAGCCCCTACGGCCTCTCCGGCGGCGTCTGGGGGGCCGACAAGGACCGGGCCCAGGCCGTGGCCCGGCGCCTGCGCACCGGCCAGGTCGAGGTCAACGGGGGCAGCTTCAACCCCCTGGCCCCCTTCGGCGGCTACAAGAGCTCCGGCAACGGCCGGGAGCTCGGCAAGTACGGCCTGGAGGAGTTCCTCCAGACCAAGGCCATGCAGCTCTGATGGTCAGGCCTCGTCGCCGGGGGTCCACTCGGCGATGCGGGCCAGGCCGTCGGGCGGGGTGGCCAGCTCGTAGGCGGTGACGGGTTCACCGCCCAGGAGGGTGACCTCGATCCGGCGGAACAGGCCCTCGGCCACCCCCTCCACCTCGTCCAGGTGAGCCAGGACCACGGCCACCACCTCGGGTTGGAGGTCGACCGCCCACCCCCGCACCAGGTCGTCGCCGGGGGTGAACACCGCGGCCGGCCACCCGCGGCCCGAGTCGTAGAGGTGGCCCTCGACGGCGGCCGGGCGCCATCCGACGGCGTGGGGCTCGAGCACCCCCCACCGCAGGTGGCCGGGCATGAGGGTGCCGTAGACGAACAGCGGCGGGGCCATGGCCGTCGATCGTCGCGCGCCCGGGACGGCGGCCGGCACCGGGCGTCTCGGCGACGGCGGGCCCGTGGGCGACCCCCGCGCCCCGGGTGCTCCGGGCGACGGCGGGCCGGCGTGTGGCCTCGGTGCCTCCGGGCGTCTCGGCGACGGCGAACCGGCTGGCGGACACCCCTCTGGCACCCTGGACGCGCGACGCTGCGGCCATCGCCTCCTCCCCCTCCGCCGATGCCGGCCCGACCGGGCACCCCCGGCCCGCCGTCACGCCACCGGTCGCCACCCCGACGGGCCCTGCCGACCCTCGGTCCGGGGCAGGAGGCCGGGCCGGCGACCCGGACGAGGCCGGGGTGGGGGGTGGGGCCGATGCGTCGGGCGAGCCGGGAGGGTCGGCCCGGGGCCGGGTGCGGACCACCACCAAGCAGCGGGGCCGGATGTCGGCCACCAAGGCCCGGGCCCTGGTCGAGCTGGCGCCCCGCTACGCCCTGGGTGATGCCGCCGCGAGCCCGCTGGGGACATGGCTCGACCGGTCGTTCGGGCGGCGGGCCCCCCGGCTGCTCGACGTCGGGACGGGCACGGGGGAGGCCACCGTGGCCTGGGCCCGCGCCCACCCCGATCAGGACGTGGTGGCCGTCGAGCTCCACCGGCCCGGCCTGGCCCGCCTGCTGGCCGGCATCGACGCGGCCGAGCTGGACAACGTGCGGGTCCACGAGGGCGACGCCCGGGACCTGCTGGCCGGGGCCGGGCCCGGCGACCTGTCCGCCGTGCGGGTCCTGTTCCCCGATCCCTGGCCCAAGCGCCGCCACTGGCCGCGACGCCTGGTCGACGGGGCCTTCGTGGCCCGGGTGGCCGACGTCCTGGCCCCGGGCGGGGTGCTGCAGGTGGCCACCGACTGGGCGCCCTACGCCGAGCAGGTGCGCGCCGTCCTGGCCGCCGAGCGGCGCCTGGGATCCCCGTCGGCGGCCCGACCCGACCGCCCCGTCACCGCCTACGAGGCGGCGGCCCGGGCCGCCGGCCGCCCGGTGGTCGACCTCGTCACCCACCGCCTCTGACCGCCACCCTCCGGGCCGGCACCAACTTGACCCACTGGTCAAGTCGGTGCGGCGGCGGTACGGTCCGGGACATGGCCCGCTGGAGCGACCTCGGGCGTCGCGCCCTCGCCACGGCCGGCGCCGCCACCCGGCGCCGGCCGGTGCCCGTCCCCCCCGGCGTGCCCACCCCCCGGGTGGCCGTCATCGGCAGCGGCTTCGGGGGCCTGGGCATGGCCATCCGACTGCAGCAGGCCGGCATCACCGACGTCACCGTGTTCGAGAAGGCCGACCGCCTGGGTGGCACCTGGCGCGACAACACCTACCCCGGCTCCGGCTGCGACGTGCCGTCCCACCTGTACTCGCTGTCCTTCGCCCCCAACCCGGGGTGGACCCGCAGGTTCCCCGAGCAGGCCGAGATCCTCGGCCACCTGGAGCGCACGGCCGACGACTTCGACGTGCGCCGGCTGATCCGCTTCGGCGCCGAGGTGACCAGCCTGGCCTTCGACGACGACACGGCGACGTGGACCGTCGCCCTGGCCGACGGGACCAGCCACGAGGTCGAGGCGGTGGTGGCCGCCACCGGCCAGCTCAACCGCCCCTACGTCCCGGCCCTGCCCGGCCTGGAGACCTTCGCCGGGCCGGCCTTCCACTCGGCCCGGTGGGACCACGACCTGGACCTGACCGGCCGCCACGTGGGCGTGGTCGGCATCGGGGCCAGCGCCATCCAGTTCGTGCCCGCCATCGCCGAGCAGGTGGGCTCGCTCACCCTGTTCCAGCGCAGCGTCAACTACGTGGCCCCCAAGCCCGACGGGCCCATCGGGGAGCGGTCCCGGTGGATCCTCCGACGCTTCGCCCTGGCTCGCCTGGCCTACCGGGCCTCGGTCTACCTGCGGTTCGAGTGGCGCTTCGTCGCCTTCAAGGACGGCTCCCGGCTGGGCCGGCTCGGGCAGGAGCGGTTCCGCCACGGGCTCCGCAAGGTCGTCACCCCGGGCCTCCCCGAGAGCGCGGTGGTCCCTGACGACCCGCTGGGCTGCCGGCGCATCCTGATCTCCAACGACTGGTACCCCACCCTGCACCGCCCGCACGTCCGGGTGGTGACCGACCCCATCGACCGGGTCGAGCCCGACGCGGTGGTGGCCGGAGACACCCGCCACCCGGTCGACACGCTGATCTTCGGGACCGGTTTCCGGGCCACCGACTTCCTGGCCCCCATCCACGTCACCGGCCGGGTCGGCAAGGTGCTGGCCGACGAGTGGTGCGACGGCGCCCGGGCCCACCTCGGCATCACCGTGGCCGGCTTCCCCAACCTGTTCATGCTCTACGGGCCCAACACCAACCTGGGCCACAACTCGATCATCTTCATGCTGGAGCGCCAGATCGGCTACGCCCTGCGCTGCATCCGGCGCCTGGCCGTGGATGGCCTGGCCTGGGTGGACGTGCGGCCCGAGGCCCAGGCCGCCTCCAACACGAGGCTGGACGAGGAGCTCCGGCGCACGGTCTGGGGCGGGGCCTGCCACAGCTGGTACAAGACGGCCTCCGGGCGCATCACCAACAACTGGTCGACCTACACGTACCGCTACTGGTGGCGCACCCGCCGGCCCGACCCCGCCGACTTCGAGGCCGCCCCGGCCCCGGAGCCACCGGCCCCCGCCGTCGACGACCCCCGGGAGCAGGTCCCGGCCTGAGCCGCCCGAGGGTGGGAGCGCGCCCCCGGGAGGGCGGTGGGCGGGGCGGCGCGTCGATGTCGAGCGTGCCGAGGGCCCTCGGTAACCTCCGAGCGGATCCTCCCGCCCCCTCCCAGGAGACCTGATCGCATGACCACCGAGCCCGTCCGCGTCGCCGTCACCGGGGCCGCCGGCCAGATCGGCTACGGCCTGTTGTTCCGCATCGCCAGCGGGGCGCTGCTCGGGCCGGACACGCCGATCGTCCTCCAGATGCTGGAGATCACCCCGGCCCTGGGCGCCCTGGAGGGCGTGGCCATGGAGCTGGACGACTGCGCCTTCCCCCTGCTGGCCGACACGGTGCGCACCGACGACGCCGAGGTGGCCTTCGGCGACGCCGACATCGTGTTCTTCGTGGGGGCCATGCCCCGCAAGGCCGGCATGGAGCGGGCCGACCTGCTGGGGGCCAACGGCGGCATCTTCGGCCCCCAGGGCCAGGCCCTGGCCCGGGCGGCCAAGCCGGAGGTCAGGGCCCTGGTGGTCGGCAACCCGGCCAACACGAACGCCCTCATCGCCCTGGCCAACGCCGAGGGCCTCGACCCCCGGCGCATCACGGCCATGACCCGCCTGGACCACAACCGGGCCAAGGCCCAGCTGGCGGCCCGCCTGGGGGTCAGCGTCAACGACGTCACCAAGATGACCATCTGGGGCAACCACTCCACCACCCAGTACCCGGACCTGGTCCACGCCCAGGTGAACGGGCAGAGCGCCTTCGACGCGGTGGGCGACGAGGCCTGGGTGGCCGACACCTACATCCCCACCGTGGCCAAGCGGGGCGCGGCCATCATCGAGGCCCGGGGGGCGTCCTCGGCGGCCAGCGCGGCCAGCGCCGCCATCGACCACGTCCGCGACTGGGTGCAGGGCACCCCCGAGGGCGACTGGGTGTCGATGGCCGTGGTGTCCGACGGCAGCTACGGCGTGCCCGAGGGCCTGGTCTCGTCGTTCCCGTGCACCACCAGGGACGGGGAGTGGGAGATCGTCCAGGGCCTGGACATCGACGACTTCTCCCGCCCCCGCATCGACGCCTCGGCCGCCGAGCTGGCCGAGGAGCGCGACGCGGTCCGGGAGCTGGGCCTCGTCTGAGCGCCCGCCGGCCGGGGGTGGGCCACCAGGGACTCGAACCCTGAACCAACGGGTTAAAAGCCCGGTGCTCTGCCAGTTGAGCTAGTGGCCCCGGTCCCCGGGGTGACCGCACGGTACCCGAGAGGCTCGGCGGGCGGCCCGGGCTCCGTACCATCGGCGGGCATGCCCCGCCCCCAACCCCGCCGCCCGGTGACCCGGGAGCTGGTGGCCCGCGGCCTGGCCGCGGACGAGGACGAGGCCGAGGACCTGGTGGAGGAGGGCGTCGTGGTCCGCAACGGCGGGCCCGTCACCTCGCCGGCCACCCGGGTGGCGGCCAGCGACGTGCTGGCCCTGGCCCGGCTGCCCCGCTTCGTCAGCCGGGCCGGGGAGAAGCTGGACCACGCCCTGGAACGGCTGGCCATCGACGTGGCCGGCCGCCGGGCCCTGGACGTGGGCGCCTCCACCGGCGGCTTCGTGGACTGCCTCCTCCAGCGGGGGGCGGCCGAGGTGGTGGCCGTCGACATCGGCCCCTCGGCCCTCCACCCCCGCCTGTTGGCCGACCCCCGGGTCGACGCCCGGGACCGCACCGACGCCCGGGGCCTGACCCCGGCCGCGGCCGGCACCTTCGGCTTCGCCAGCACCGACGCCTCCATGGTGTCGTTGACCCGCCTCCTGGCCGCGGTGGCCGGGTGCCTCGACCCCGGGGCCGACGTGGTCACCCTGGTCAAGCCCCAGTACGAGGCCGACATCGACGAGGTCCGCCGGGCCCGGGGCATCATCCGCGACCCCGGCACGTGGCGGGCCGTCCTCCACGACGTGGCCGCCGCCGCGGCCGGGACCGGCCTGGCCGTGCGGGGCCTGGTGGCCTCGCCCATCCGGGGCCGCAAGGGCAACGTGGAGTTCCTGCTCCACGCCCGGGCCGGCACCCCCGACGGCGCCCCGGTGGACGTGGCCGCCCTGGTCGAGGCGGCGGTGGCCGAGGCGCCGGCCTGACCCCGGCCGTCAGCGGGGGTGGGGGACGGCGTGGGCCCGGAGGTGCAGGACGCGCTCGTCGCCCCGGGCGTCGAGGCGGCGGGCCCACGACGAGGTGCCGGCCTCCAACTCGGCCACGCCCAGGAGGCGGGCCTCGTCGAGGGCCCACCCGGCGGCGGCCAGGCGGGGAGCCAGGTCGGCCCCGGCGGCCTCGGGGGTCAGCTCCGGCAGGTCGCGGAGGGCCACGGGCACCGGCGGGCGCCAGATGCTGGTGCCGATGGTGACGTCCAGGGAGGCGCCCTCGCAGGCCAGGGCCCGCAGGCCGCCGCACACCTCGGGGTCACCCCGCACCACCCCGTCCAGCAGCCGACCCCAGGGCATGAGGACCAGGACCTCGTCGGCGATGCCGGCCAGGGGAGGGGGGAGGGCCTCGGCGGCCGCTCGGACCAGCACCAGGTTGGGGGCCCCACCCTTCTCCGGCCGGCGGGCGGCCCGGGTGCTGGTGGCCGACAGGCGGGTCCAGGCCGGGTCGATCCCCACCACCAGCCAGTCCGGGTGAGCCCGGGCCAGCCGGTGGGCGGTGCGCCCGTCGCCGGCCCCCACGTCGGCCACCACGTGGGTGGCGCCCTCCACCAGGGCCCGCAGCTCGTCGCTCCCCAGGTCCTCCACCTTCCGGCCCCGTACCACCGGGACGGCCCCCTCGGCCGGCGCGCCCCCGTCGTCCCGGTTCACCGGCCGCCCTCGGGCGGGTCACCCTCGTCCCCGGCGGGGTCGTCGTCGGTGTCGCGGAGGGCCAGGACGGCGCGGTAGGCGTCGCGACGGGAGAGCCCGGTGGCGGTGGCCAGGGCATCGGCCAGGGTCCGGGTGGGCACCGTGTCGCCCAGGGCCCGGACCAGGCGCTGCACCGTGTCGTCGTCCACGCCGGTGGGGGCGGCGGGGGCCGGGGCCGGCCCGATGACCAGGGTGTACTCACCCCGGGGCTCGACCGCGCCCAGGGCCTCGGCCGCATCCCCGGTGGTGGTCCAGGCCAGCTCCTCGTGGATCTTGGTCAGCTCCCGGCCCACGCACAGCTCCCGGCCGGGGAGCACGGTGTCCAGGTCGGCCAGGGTGGCGGCCAGGCGGTGGGGGGCCTCGAACACCACCAGGGCCCCGGGATGGCGGCCCAGGTCGGCCAGGAAGGCCCGGCGGGCGGCGGCCCGGCGGGGCAGGAACCCGGCGAAGGTGACCAGGTCGGCGGGGATGCCGGCGGCGCTGAGGGCCACCACCGGGGCGCTGGGGCCGGGCACGGGGCGGACGGTCACCCCCGCCTGCCGGGCCCGGCGGACCAGGGGGTAGCCCGGGTCGCTCACCACCGGGGTGCCGGCGTCGCTGACCAGGGCCACCCGGGCCCCGCCGGCCAGGGCCTCGACCAGCGCGTCGGCGGCCCCGGCCTCGTTGCCCAGGTGGTGGCTGCGCACGTCCCTGGCCGTCAGGCCCAGGTCGCGAGCCAGGGTGCGGTAGCGGCGGGTGTCCTCGGCCAGCACCACGTCCACCGCGACCAGCACGGCCCGGCCCCGGGGCGTCAGGTCCTCGTGGTTCCCGATGGGCAGGCCCACCACGTAGAGCACGCCGGGGGGCGGCTCGCCCCCGACCGGGGTCAGCGTGACCTCCAGGACGGCGTCGGGCTGGCGCAGGGCGGCCACCAGGTCCCGGTCCAGGCCGGCGGCGCCCTTGGTGCCGGCGTAGGCGAAGGTCCGGTCGGCCAGGTCGTCCCCCCGCCGGACCACCAGCGACGGGCCCCCCAGGAAGCCGGGGGAGACGGTGGCCTCCAGCTCGTCGGTGCGGGCCCCGACCCGCAGCGTGATCCGCTGGCGGCCCCGGAGGCCGAGCAGGGCGGTGTCGTCCCACCGCCCGTCCACCCCCAGGATGCAGGTCCCCCGCTCGGTGAGGTCCGGGTCGCGGGTCACCTCCAGGGTCTTGGCGTGGGAGGCGGCGACCTGGGGGTGGCCCCGGGCGGTGAGCACGACCGGGGAGGCCACCTCAGCCCTCCGGGTGCTGGCGGCAGTACTCGTACAGGGCGATGGCCGCCGACATGGCCACGTTGAACGAGTGGGGCGGGCGGAACACGGGGATCTCCACGGCGTGGTCGGCGATCTCCAGGCAGTCCTCGGGGACGCCGAGCCGCTCGTTGCCCAGGACCAGGAGGGTCCGGGGGGCGAAGCGGTGCTCGGTCAGCGGGGTGGAGTGCGTCGTCTGCTCCACCGCCACCACCTCGTAGCCCTCCTGCTGGAGCTTGCGGGCGGCCGGGGCCAGGGACCGGCGCCGACGGATGTCGAGCTGGCCGTCCTCGATGCGGGAGATCTTGGGGTCGAGGCGCTGGTTGCCGCACACGATCATGTGGTCGACGGCGCACGACGCCGCGGCCCGGGCGATCTGCGACACGTTGACCCCGCTGTTCATGGGGGCCAGGCCGATCACCAGGGGCCGGGGGGCTCTGAGGGGCCACGGCTCCCGGTGGCGCTCCTGGACGAACCTCATCGGCCGGTGGGGCCGGCCCGGGCCCGGCGGTGCGGCGGGCGGGGAGCGGCGAGCACGGCCCGCATGGTCGCACGGGGCCCCATCGCCCCGCCAAGGGCGGTCGCCCGGCCCCGGTCGCCGGCCCGGGTGGGGGTCCCCGGGGCCCGGCGCGGAACATCGGCGGCCCCCGCACCCTCCCACCCCTGACACGCCACCACCGGGAGGCCCCCGGCGGAACGAGAGGAGCAGGACGATGAGCGATTTCGGGTTCGACGACGATGTGGCCGGGGTGGCCTACGACGGGGACGGCGACGGGGCCACCGATGCCGTGGCCCTCGACACCGACGGCGAGGGCTACACCGACGTGGCCGCCTACGACGCCGACGGTGACGGGTTCGCCGATGCCGCCCTGGTGGACGTGGACGGCGACGGTGTGGCCGACGCCGGGGCCTACGACCTCGACGGTGACGGGGCCGCCGACGCGGTGGAGATCGACGTCGACGGCGACGGGTTCGTGGACACGGTGGAGGTGGACAGCGACGGCGACGGCCTGGTCGACGCCGTGCTGGTCGACACCGACGACGACGGGGCCGTGGACACCGGGGCCCTGGACCTCGACGGCGACGGGGAGGCCGACGCCTTCACGTCCGACACCGACGGCGACGGCGTCCTGGAGACGATCGAGGTCGACACCGACGGCGACGGCGTCCTGGACACGCAGGCCTGGGACTCCGACGGCGACCTCGACCTCGACGGGTCGGTGCCCATCTCCACCGACCTGGGCGCCGGCCCCTTCCAGGCCTGACCACCCCGGTCCCCGCCGCCCCCGGGGCAAGACGCCACGTGCGGCCGCGGCCGCGGTGTGTGCCCGTGTGACGGCCAGCCCGGGAAGTGACACCCGATCGCAACCCCACCGGCCCCTGGTCGCAACACCGCGGGAGTACAAGGGACCGGCACCGCTCCACGGACGAGGACCAGTCGCCATGCTCACCTTCCGGCGCCACCGCACCGACGGGCCCACCCGGGCCCCGGCATGGATGCTCGACGACTGTTGCTCCGAGTTCCGGGCCTCCGGCCTGGAGCTGCAGCTGATCGAGGCCGTCGAGGCCCGCGACCGGCTGCAGCGAGGGGGCGTCGGCGACAGGGACGAGGTCGAGGCGGAGATCGCCCGCCTCCAGGACGAGCTGGCGCGGGTGAGCGCCGCGCCGTTCGCCTCCCATCACGTCGACGCCGCCTAGGGATGGCGCCGGGGCCCGTCGGGCCCCGGCGCCCCATCTCCGCCCCCTAGCGTCCGGGGCCCATGGACGCCCCGCCCGCCCGCCCGGCCCCGTTCCCGCCCCTGGTCCCGGCCCCGGCCCGGGGGCGGTCCTTCACCGTCCGCCGCCGGGTGCGGTGGGGTGACGCCGATCGCCACGGCCGCCTGCGCCTGGACGCCGTGGCCCGCTACCTCCAGGACGTGGCCAACGACGACACCCGGGACGCCGGGCTCGACCCGGCGGCGCCCTGGGTGGTCCGCCGCACGGCCATCGACGTGGTCGTCCCGCCGTCGATCGGCGAGGAGCTGGCCCTCACCACCTTCACCGGAGGGCTGGGCAGCCGGTGGGCCGAGCGGCGGACCTCGCTCCTGGGTCACCGCGGGGGCCGGGTCGAGGCTGCGTCGACCTGGGTGTGCCTCGACCCGGACACGGGACGCCCGGCCCGCCTGGGCCAGGACTTCCTGGCCACCTACCAGGAGGCCGGGGGTGGCCGGCGCATCCACGCCCGCCACCTCCAGGGCCCGCCGCCGGCCGGTGTGGCCCGCCGGCCTTGGGTCGTCCGCAGCACCGACCTCGACGCCTTCGGGCACGTGAACAACGCCGCCACCTGGGAGCCCGTGGAGGACGAGCTGGACCGGCGGGGCATGGCGCCGGCGGCCGCCACCGTGGAGTACGGCGCCGCCATCGGCCCCGACGACGCCGTGGACCTGGCCTCGGTGGCCGGCGACGGCACGGTGGCCCTCTGGCTCCTGGTCGGCGACGAGGTCCGGGCCTCCGCCGTGGTGATCCCGGCCGCCTGACCGGCTGGCCGGAGGCGGCCGCCACCCCGGGTCGGGCCGACCGCGCTCCCGGCCCCCGGGGTGCGACGCTACGGGCATGGTTCGGGAGGGGCACGAGGGGCACGAGACCGGGGCCGCGGCCCCTGACGACGCGGCGACGGTGGGCGATCCACCGGGCCGGGCGACCGGGGGCCCGGGAGGCCGGGGCGTCACCCCGTGGTTGGTGGCCGCCGCCACGCTGGTGGTGCTGATCGTGGTGGCCGCCGTCGTGCTCAGCGGCGACGGGGCCGATGACGGCCCCGGGCCGCGGGCCGCCGGCGACGACGCTCCCGTGGGCGAGGGGAGCGGACCGGCCCGGACCTCCACGGGCGAGTCGGACGACCCGGTGGCACCGGTGGACCCCGATCCCCGGTTCGCCTCGGAGCCGGCCACCAGCGGCTGGTACCTCCCCCCGGAGGGCTGGGAGATGATCGCGGTCTCCTCCGACGTGTTCGAGGGGTACTACGGAGGGGCGTGCCCGTGCTCCTTCCTGGCTGCCACCCGGCCGGGGGAGCTGGCCACCCCGCTGGACATCTGGGAGACGGAGCGGGGCCAGCTCCCGGCCGGGCTCACCGACCTGGGCTTCGAGCCGGTGGAGGTGGGAGGGAGGCCGGGGTGGCAGAGCCCACCGATGACCTTCACCGGGGCCAGGATGGTCCTGGTCCCCCTCGAGTGGGGGCTGCTGGCCGCCTCCATGGGCGCGGATGACGTGGATGTCGGCCTGACGGTGGTGGATGCCTGGCTCGACCGACGGGAGGCGGGGGAGGAGGTCGACGTCGACGGGCTCCCGTTGCCCGCGGGCTGGATCCGCAGCGGCCTGGTCAAGAGGCCCGCCGTCTCCTACTTCCACCTCGTCTCGGTCCTGGTCCGCCAGCAGGCAACGGGCCGCGTCATCGAGTACCAGCTGGCCCCGACCGGCTACAACCGCCGGTGGCTCCAGACCCCTGCGGTGGCGGAGGGCGCCGAGGGGGCCCTGCGCCTCGTCTACCCGGACACCGACCGCCTCCTCTACCGGGATGGGCCCGAACAACCGTCGGCGGGCGCGCCGGGGCGGGTGGTCGCCGCCCGGATGGGTGGGCCGGTCGACGTCGTGGTCGGGGACAACTACTTCGGCGACAACCCGCTCGACAGCCTCAGCGAGACCGAGGTGGTGGCCTTCCTCGAAGGGCTGCGCCTGGTGGAGACCGAGGAGTGGCGGGCGGCCCTGCCGTCGGACTCCATCGACCGCAGCGCCCAGGGGTCGCCGTCGCTGTTCGACCCCCCGCTCACCCAGCCCTGACCGCCCGGGGTCGACCCCCCGCCGTCACGACCCGGTCCGGGCGCTGGCTACCTTCGGGGGCCATGGCCGAGACCGAGTACCCGCAGCGCCCCTTCGTCGGACCTCCCGGCTCCACCAACGTCTTCCTGGTCCGCCACGGGGCGTCCGAGCCGGCGGTGCCCGGGCGGAGCTTCCCCCTGGCCGACGGCCACGGCGACCCGGCCCTGGCCCCCGAGGGCCGCGAGCAGGCCGAGCGGGTGGCCGCCCGCCTGGCCGACGAGCACATCGACGCCATCTACGTCACCACCCTGCGCCGCACCCACGAGACGGCGGCCCCGCTGGCCGCCCGGCTGGGGCTGGAGCCGGTGGTCGAGGCCGACCTGCGGGAGGTGCACCTGGGCGAGTGGGAGGGCGGGTCGTTCCGCCAGCACGTGGCCGAGGGGCATCCCACCGCCCTCCGGGCCTTCGCCGAGGAGCGGTGGGACGTGATCCCCGGCGCCGAGCCCCAGGAGGCGTTCTCGGCCCGGGTGCGGGCCGGCATCGACCGCGTCGTGGCCCGGAGCGCGGGCCGACGCATCGCCATCTTCACCCATGGTGGCGTCATCGGTGAGCTCCTGCGCCTGGCGTCGGAGAGCAGCCGGGGCTTCGTGTTCGCCACCGCCGACAACGCCTCCATCTCCCACCTCCTCCTCCTCGGCGACCGGTGGCTGGTGCGCCGGTTCAACGACACCTCGCACCACCCCGGCGGCCTCGACCGCCCCGAGCCGGCCGACGCCGTGCTGCCCTGACCCTGCGGAGACCGTCGGCCCGGCCGGGGGGGCGGTTCGTCAGGCCAGGGTGACGGGGTCGCCGGTGGCCACGGTGCCGGGCGTGGCCACGGTGGCGTAGACGCCGAGGTCCTGGCCCAGGTCCTTCACGACGTGGCGCAGGACCTGCCGGTCCTGGGGGACGGAGGCGTCGATGGGCCGGGTGACCATCACGCACCGGGGGCAGCCGGTGGCCACCTCCAGCTCCACCGCACCGACCCGCAGCCGGCGCCCGATCCAGCTCCGTTCGGGGTGGCCGTCCTCGTCACCGGTGTCGATCACCAGGCTGGGCCGGAAGCGGCGCACGTCGATCACGCTCTCGGGCAGGGCCTCGGACAGGGCCCGGAGGGCCGAGGTGGACAGCAGGAGCAGGGGGAAGGCGTCGTGGTAGGTGCCCGGCGGCGACTCGAACTCCAGGATCTCCGGGGGGAAGCCCGACAGGTCGGGGAGGGGCTCGCCCTGCTCCCGCCCGAAGATGGCGTTCAGCTCCTCCATCAGGTCGTCGTGGTCGGGGGCGCCCCGCCGGTAGTGCTCCACGTCCTCCGGCGGGCGCAGGGGCTCCAGGGTGACCCCGTGGTCCAGGGCCGCCGAGACCCGTTCGCTGGCGTCGGTGTCGTCGGTGCGGACGGTGGTCCCGTCGGGCAGCCCGATGGCCACCGGGCCGCCGGGCCCGTCGACGTAGCGGGCCGAGAGCTGCATGAGCCCGCCCAGTTGCTTGGCCCCCCGGATGCCGCCCCGCACGTGGTCGCGGGTGGCCCAGGCCCGGTCACCGGCGATGCCGGCCGGGCCCACCTCGGCGGCGGGGACGGTGACCCCGATCATCGACTTCACCGGGTACTGCCAGATCTCGGCCAGGTGCACGCCCGCTGTCTACCGCACCCTGAGGCACCCCCGCCCGACTTCACCTCGCGTCGCGGACCACCTCGTCCAACGCATCCCGCACGCCCAGCTCTCCCGCCCACCGATGCAGGTACTCCCAGTCCAACCCGTCCCCGGAGATGGCCAGGATGCCGGCGACGTCACGTCGCTGGCGATCGGATCCCGTGCCGGCGCCCCACTCGAGCTTGGCCAGGATGGTGTCCTCCGCAGTGGCGACGTGCAGGTGGTGCCCGTCGAGCTCGATGGGGAGGCGACGAGCCAGCTCGGTACGGCTATAGGGCCGGTCCTTCACGATGATCAGGTCGACCTTGCCCTGGGTTCCCATCTCGATCACGTTGAACTGGTCTCGGTGGGCCAGGGCGCGCTGAGCATCATCGACATAGAAGCGTGACGGGTCGAGGTCGTCGAGGAACGCCTGGAGGCGGGTGGCGTCCGGGTCGATGACGACGTCAACGTCCATGGTCGTCCGTGGCTCGCCGTGGAAGGAGCTGGCGTAGGAGCCGGTGAGCATGTGAGGGATGTGGGCTCGGTCCAGACGCGTGGCGATGGTGCCCAGCAGGCCGAGCAGGCTCACGTGCGCTGGGCGCGGAACGCCTGCCCGGCGCGGCTGACCTTGCGAGCCTCCTCCGCCATGGCGAAAGCAAGGGCGAGGCGCTCCTCGCCGGTCATGGCCTTGTGGAGGGCGCGCTGGACGGCCCAGGCGTCGGGGTGGGTGTCGGCGGGCCGCACAGGGCCAGGCTACCGAGGCGGGCCCGTGCCATGGGGTGGTCAGCGGGAGGCGAAGTGGTCCCGGACGTTGGCCACGGATCGGGCCACGTTGGCCCGGTGGCGGCCCGGGTAGCCCAGCAGGCGCAGGGCGAAGGGGGCCTTGGCCGGGGACTGGTCGTAGGTCTCGGTCAGGCGGGTGCCGCCGTCGGGGGTGGCCTCCATCTCCCAGCGCCAGCGGTGCCCGCTCACGTGGCACCAGGCGATCTTGGTGCCCTGGGCGTACTCGACCACCTTGGAGGTCATCCGGTAGGGCACGCCGACCTGCTTCATGCGCACGTTGAAGCGGTCGCCCTCTCCCAGCACCTCGGGGCCGGAGGTGCTGTCCTGGACGGTGGCGTCGCCGCTGATGGCCTGGTGGTTGGCCGGGCGGCGGACGTAGTCGAACACGTCGGCCGGCGGGGCGTCCACGACGACGGTGGCCGACACGGTGTCGCGGTCGGACTCGACGGTCACGCCTTCGGGCAGGTCGGTCTCGGGCATGGCCCCGACACTACGAACCGGGGCCCCGGCCCGCCGCCCCGGAGTGCTCGTGGGCGGGGCGGCGCCCCGGGGGCCGGTCGCCCTACGGTCGGGGCATGGCACCCCGCTTCGACCTGATCGGCCTCGTCGCCTCGGACATGGCCGCCTCGCCGGCCTTCGACCGCCGGCTCGACGTCGACCTCTTCGCCCCCGTCCCCGCCGCCCCGTGACCGCCACCGACCCCTACGCCGGGCTGCCGGACCTCGCCTTCGACCGGCCGGCCGACGGGGTGCTGCGCATCACCCTGGACGGTCCCGGCCTCAACGCCGTGGACCACGCCGTGCACCGGCAGCTGGCCGAGGTGTGGCGGGTGGTCGACCGCGACCCCGACACCCGGGTGGCCCTGCTGCAGGGGGCGGGCAAGGCGTTCTCGGCCGGCGGCAGCTTCGAGCTCCTCGACGACCTCATGGCCGACTACGCGGTGCGGACCCGGGTGCTGCGCGAGGCCCGGGACCTGGTGTTCAACGTGATCGACTGCACCAAGCCCATCGTGTCGGCCATCCACGGGCCGGCGGTGGGGGCCGGCCTGGTGGCCGGGATCCTGGCCGACGTGTCGGTGGTGGGCCGGGGGGCCCGCATCATCGACGGCCACACCCGCCTGGGCGTCGCCGCCGGCGACCATGCCGCCATCTGCTGGCCGCTGCTGTGCGGCATGGCCAAGGCCAAGTACTACCTGCTGACCTGCGACACCCTCACCGGCGAGGAGGCCGAGCGCATCGGCCTGGTCTCGCTGTGCGTCGACGACGACCGGGTCCAGGAGCGGGCCCTGGAGGTGGCGGTGCAGCTGGCCGGGGGAGCGCAGTCGGCCATCCGCTGGACCAAGCAGGCCCTCAACAACTGGTACCGGGCCCAGTCCGGCATCTTCGACGCCTCGCTGGCGTACGAGTTCTTCGGCTTCGCCGGCCCCGACGCCCGGGAGGGCCTGGCCTCCCACACCGAGAAGCGGGCCCCCCGCTTCGACGGGCCCACGGGCGAGTGAAGGCCTGCTGCGGTTGATAATGGGAACGGGTCTCGTTATTGTCTCGGCTCCACCCCCTCACCCTGGAGCCCCGTTGCGCCGTCCCCTCGCTCTCGCCCTCTCCGCCGTCCTCCTCGTCGCCGGCGCCGCGGCCTGCGGATCCGACGGTGACCAGGCCGGCTCCGGAGCCGACCGGCCCACCGTGGTGGTCACCACCACCATCCTCGGGGACGTGGTGCAGCGGCTGGTCGGGGAGCGGGCCGACGTGGCGGTGCTCATGCCCCGGGGCGCCGACCCCCATGACGTGCAGCTCTCGGCCCGCCAGGCCGCCGACCTGCGGGAGGCCGACGCCCTGGTCGTCAACGGGGGCGGGTTCGAGGCCGGCTACCTCGACGCCATCGAGGCGGCCGAGGCCGACGGCGTCCCGACCCACGCCGCCCTCGACGACGTGGACACCCTGGCCTTCGCCGACGAGCACGGCGACCACGAGGCCGAGGCCGAGGCCGACGAGGGGGCCGACCCGCACTTCTTCACCGACCCCGACCGGGTGGCGGAGGCGGCCGAGGGCATCGCCGCCTTCCTGGCCGCCGAGGTCCCGGCCCTGGCCACCGGGCCGGTGCGGGCCGGGGCGGCGGCGGAGGTGGAGGCCCTGCGAGGCCTGGCCGAGGAGGTGGGCCGGGTGCTCGATCCCATCCCCGCCGAGCGGCGTGTCCTGGTCACCAACCACGAGGTGTTCGGGTACTTCGCCGACCGCTACGACTTCGAGGTGGTGGGCGTGGTCATCCCCGGGGGCGGCACCGGGGCCGAGCCCAGCGCCGGGGAGCTCGACGCGCTGGCCCGCACCATCGAGGCCGAGGGGGTGCCGGCCATCTTCGCCGACGCCTCCGCCCCCCCGTCGCTGGCCCGGGCCCTGGCCGACGAGGTGGGCGACGTCGACGTGGTGAGCCTGTTCAGCGAGTCACTGGGGGAGCCCGGCTCGGGAGGGGACACCTACGCCCGGATGGTCCGCACCAACGCGGCCCGGATCGCCGCCGCCCTGGCCTGAGCCGCGGCGGGCCCCGGTGCGGCGCCGGGCCCGGAACTGCAGGCCCCGGAGCACCACCGCCGCGCCCCCGGCGTAGGCCACGCCCTGGGTGACGCAGGTGGCGCACATGGGGGCCGACCCTAATGGTGCTGGTGCTGGTGCTGGTGCTGGTGCCGGGGCCGGAGTGCGGCCGACCTCGGGCCGTGCCAGGGTCTGGGATCGTGGCCGAGCCCTCCCCCGAGCCCCCCGAGGAGGCGCTGCCCGTCGAGGCCGCCTCCCACCTGCTCCGGGCCCTGGCCAACCCCCACCGGGTGGCCATCGTGATGGAGCTGGCGGGGGGCGACCGGTGCGTCCACGAGCTGGTGGCCGCCCTGCACCTGCCCCAGCCCCTGGTGTCCCAGCACCTGCGGGTGCTGCGCGACGAGCGGCTGGTCGAGGGCCGCCGGCGGGGCCGCGAGGTGGCCTACGCCCTCACCGACCGGCATGTGGCCCACATCGTGGGCGATGCCGTGGCCCACGTGGCCGAGCGGACCGACGCGGGATCGGCCTGAGGGCGATCTGCTCGTCGAAGCTCTTGCCCCGGGCTGGTCCGGGCCTGGCGCCGCGCGGCCCCGGCGACCGGGGCCGAGACCCGCGGGCCGGCGTTGGTGGGGGGCCCGGAGCTGGCCGTAGGGTCGCGGGCGGTCGCCTCGCAACCGGGCGGTGCGACCACCCTGGGAGGGCCAGATGGAGATCCGCGGCGCGCGCGTGTTGGTGACGGGGGCGAGCGGGGGCCTGGGTCACGCCATCGCCCGGGACCTGGCCGGCCGGGGGGCCGAGCTGGTCCTGACCGCCCGGCGCACCGCGGTGATCGAGGCCCTGGCCGAGGAGCTGGGCGCCGAGACCGTCACCGCGGACCTGACCGACCGGGCCGACGTCGAGCGCCTGGCCGGCCTGGCCGCCGAGGCCGACGTGCTGGTGGCCAACGCCGGCATCGGCGCCGACAAGGGGGTGGAGGAGGTGGAGCCGGCCGACGTCGACGCCTCCATCGACGTCAACCTGCGGGCCCCCATCCTCCTGGCCACCGCCTTCGTGCAGGGCCACCGGGCCTCGGGGGCGGCCGGGCACGTGGTCATGATCGGGTCGCTGTCCGGGTTGGCCCCGTCGCCGGGCACCAACATGTACAACGCCACCAAGTTCGGCCTGCGGGGCTTCGCCCTGTCGCTGCGCCAGGACCTGCACGGCTCCCCGGTCGGGTTGAGCATCGTGGAGCCCGGGTTCATCCGGGGCGCCGGCATGTTCCACGACGGCGACATCGACCTGCCCCCCGGGGTCCGCACCTCGACCCCCGACGACGTGGCCCGGGGCGTGGCCCGGGCCATCGAGCGCGACGTGGCCGAGGTGTTCGTGGCACCGCCCGAGATGCGGGTGGCCTCGACCCTGGCCTCGGTCGCCCCGGGGCTGACGGCGGCGGTGATGCGCAAGGTCGACGCCGGCGGCCGGGTCAAGGGCCCCACCTCCTCCTGACCCGGCCGGGCCCGCACCCCCGACGGGCGGTGACACCTCCTCCCGACGGTCTGGCCCGCCGGCCCGGCACCCGGGGCCCGTCCCGTCAGCCGCGGGCGGCTTCGTGGCGGCGGGGCGGGGCGGCCACCATGTCCCGATGCACCGGCGCCCGCGGCTCGTCTCCCTGGCCGCGGTGGCCGTCGCCGCCGGCCTGGCCCTCGGGGGGGCGGTGGGACCGGGCCCGGTCGGGGCCCAGGCCCCCGACCCGGGCGACCCCACCGTCACCACTGCGCCCATCGCCCCGCCCCGGGCCTCGATCGTGGTCGACGTCGACAGCGGGCGGGTGGTCCTGGCCTCCGGTGCCCGGGAGGCGGTGCCGCCGGCCAGCACCACCAAGATCCTCACCGCCCTGCTGGCCGTGCAGCGCCTGGGCCTCGACACCGACGTCACCGTGCCCCCCGAGGCCGTGTTCGCCACCCCCCGGCGGCTCCAGCTCGAGCCCGGTTCGGTCTGGGAGGTGGAGGACCTGCTCTACGCCGCCCTCCACTGCTCGTGCAACGACGCGGCGTGGACGCTGGGTCAGGTGGCCGGCGGGGGCACGATGGCCGGGTTCGAGGTGGCGGCGGCCGAGCTGGCCGCCCAGCTCGGCCTGGCCGACCAGCCGGTGCTGCGGGACCCGGCCGGCCTCGACGGGCCGGCCTCCATCAGCGGCGGCAACCTGATCAGCGCCCGCGACCTGGCCATCGCCGGCCGGGCCTTCATGGCCGACCCCGAGCTGGCCGCCATCGCCGCCGACGAGGGCCACGAGTGGGTGGGCGGTGACGGCCGCCCCCACGCGGTCACCAACCTCAACCAGTTCCTGGGGCGCTACGAGGGGGCCTTCGGCCTGAAGACGGGGTCGACGTCGCGGGCCGGCCTGACCTTCGTGGCCGCCGCCGAACAGGGCGACCGCCGGCTCCTGGCCGTCGTCCTCGGTTCGCAGAACCACTACGCCGACGCCCGGGCCCTGCTCGACCGGGGCTTCCTGCTGGCCGCCGCCGGCGAGGTCACCGACGACGTGCTGCCCCCCGTCCCCGACGCCCTGGGCGGCCAGCCCACCACGACCACCACCACCGGCACCACGACCGAGGCGGGTCCGGCGACGGCGCCGGCCACCGGGCCCGGGGACGGGGGAGACACCGACGGTGGCGGCGTGCTGCGCTCCCGGCCGCCGACGGATCGGCCCGGCGCCGACACCTCCGGCGACGCGGCCCGGCGGGTGGTCTGGTTCGCCGTGGGCCTGGTGGCGGCCCTGGTCGTCCTGGCCCTGGCCGTGGCGGCGCGGCGCCGCCTGCGCCCCCCCGGCATCGACCGGCGCCCGGCTCGTCCCCGCCGCCGCCCCCGGCGGGCGCGGGCGGCGGTGCCCGACGAGGCGTGATCGCCCCGTCCGGCGGCGCCCGGCCCCGACCGGCCCTGGTCGGCTCGGGGACGGAGGGGCACGGCCCCGTGGGGCCGGGACGGGTCGATCGGGGCCCCTAGGGTGGCGCCGTGGACCCGGACGACGGCACCCCGCCCGCCCCGGCACCGGACCGGTCCGGCGGGCCTCCGGCCCCCGACGGCTCCCGGCCCGATCCCGGCGGGCTCCCGAGCGCCGAGGGCACGATGCCCGGGGGCGACGGCCTCGACCTGGACCGGGTGGCCGCCGAGTTGGCCGCGGTGGAGGCGGCGCTGGGTCGGCTGGACGAGGGTCGCTACGGCACCTGCGCGGCCTGCGACGGCCCCATCGCCGACGACCTGCTGGCCGCCGAACCCACCCGCACCACCTGCGGCGCCCACCAACCGGCCTGACGGCGGGGTCCCCTCGGGGTCAGATCTGGCCCGGCCGGGTGACCTCGTCGTGGGCCGGGTCGAGCAGCAGCTGGCGGTCACCGAGGGACCAGGCCCGGCCGTCGTGGTGCAGCCAGCGCCCCTCCAGGTTGGCGATCCGCTGCCGGACGTCGGTGAAGCGGTCCTCGACGGCGTAGATCAGGCCGCTGTGGCTCACGGCCACCACCGTCGCCCCCGGGCCCGGTGTCCGGGCCAGCTCGTCGAGGGCGGCCCAGGCCCGGGCGGCCAGGGTGTCGGCCGGCTCCCAGCCCGGCGGGGCCACCAGCCCGTCGGCCTCGGTGCCCGGCGCCCGGGCCGGGTCGTCGGGGAGGGCGCCGGGGAACCGGAGGTGGATCTCGGCCCTGGTCAGGCCCGAGAACGCCCCGGCGTCCCGCTCCCGCAGCCGGGGCTCGACCTCCACGGCCCGCCCGGTGGCCGCCGCCAGCAGCTCGGCCGTGAGCCGGGCCCGGGCCAGGTCGGAGGCCACCACCCGGTCCACGGGGGGCAGGGCCCGGGCCGCGGCCCGGGCCTGGTCCCGGCCCCGGTCCGAGAGCGGTGGGTCGGCCTGCCCCTGCCAGCGGGCCTCGGCGTTCCAGGTCGACTCCCCGTGCCGGACCAGCAGGACGTGGACGGGGGGCACGGGGCGCCAACCTAGGCGGCCGGCCCGTCCGGCCCGATCGGCGGAAGGGGGCCGGTCCTCGGGTCACAGGTAGGCTCGCCGCCCGACATGGCTGTGCTGAGGCTCTTCGCCGCCGCCCGCGAGGCCGCCGGCACCGCGACCGACGAGGTGCCGGGCGAGACCATCGACGAGGTGCTGGTCGCGGCGCGGGCCCGCTACGGCTCCGGGTTCGCCGATGTGCTGGCGGCCAGCCGCGTCTGGTGCAACGGCGAGCCGGCGGCCGGGGCCGATCCGGTGGGCCCGGCGGACGAGGTGGCGGTGCTGCCGCCGGTGTCCGGGGGCAGCGAGGGGCCCGAGCCCCCGCCCCGGGTCCGCCCCCGGCCCGTGCGGGGACCCGGCGCCCCCGACGACCCCGCCCCGGCGCCCCGGCGCCGGAGCCGGCCCGACGATCCCCGGCCGGCGGCCCGGGCCCGCCCGGCCCCGGCGCCACGCCGCGACCGTCCGGCCCCCGGTGCCCCCCCGCCCCGCGACCGCTCGGCTCCGGGCGGCCCGGCCGCCCGCCGGGACCGCCCGGCCCCGGCGCCGCCTCGTCGTCGCCCGCCCCGGCCCACCGCCGGGGCCGACCGGCCCGTCGCCCCCTGGGACGTGGCCACTGCGGCCCGGCCGGCGGCTGACGGGCCCGCCGCCGCCTCGCCGCCGCCCGCCCCGGCCCCGGCCGCCACCGCTCCGGCCCCGACCGGGCCCGCCCCGACCCGTGGCCGCCCAGCCCCCGCCCCCCGGGGTCGCCGCCGGGCCCCGGTCGACAGCGCCCCCCCACCCGCTCCTGCCCCCGCCGCCCCGGGCCCCGTCGTCCCGGCCCCCGGCCCGGTGGCCGGGCCGCCATCCGGCGCTCTGACCCGGACGGCGGCCGTGGCCGGGACGCCCATGGCCGGGGCCGACCCCGCCGGGGGATCGGCCCAGGCCGGCCGGCTGACCCGCATGCGGTCGGTGGCCGTGCCGGTGACTGGCCAGGTCCGGGTGTGGGGCAAGGAGCGGCAGGTCAGCGGGGCTCGGACCCGCACCACGGGCTTCGGGCGGCGCTACGCGGTGGTCTACGACACGGAGGGGTGGAAGGTCACCCTGGGCATGGCCTGGTTCGTGGTCGCCCTGGCCGCCACCATCGAGGGCTGGGCCCCGCTGTCGCTGCTCTACGGCGTGGCCGCCGGCTGGGCCGCCCTGGAGGTGGCCCGGCGCCGCCGCGAGGTCGGGGGTGGGCCCCACCCGTGGGTGGCCGCCCTGGGCGGTGGTGCGGTGGCGGCGGCCGGCGCCGGAGGCTCGGCGCTGCTGGGCCTCGCCGTCCTGGGGCTGGTCCTGGCGGCCGGGGCGGTGGCCGCCCTGGGCCCCGGGGGCCGGTCCGGCGCGGTGCCGACCGCGGCGGCGACGGTGCTCTGCGCCCTGCCCGTGGGCCTGGCCGCGGCGTGCCTGGTCCTGACCCGCGACCTGGAGATCGGCGCCGCCATCACCCTGCTGGTGTTCGTGTCCTGCTACGAGGCCGGTGACTTCCTCATCGGCTCGGGGGCGTCCAACAGCATCGAGGGCCCGCTGGTGGGCATCGTGACCGTGGTGGTGGCGGCCGTGGTGGTGGCCGTGCTCCACGTCCCGCCCTTCGACGGCCAGCCGGTGTTCACCTTCGCGGCTCTGGCCGCAGTGGCCTGCCCGGTCGGCCAGCTGGTGGCCTCGGGCCTGCTGCCGGCATCCGATGCCCGGGCCCCGGCGCTCCGCCGCCTGGACTCGCTGCTGGTGCTGGCCCCGCTCTGGTGCTGGGCCGTGGGGCTGCTGATCGACAGCCAGGCCTGACCGGTTCGCTCGCGATCGTCACACGCGCGCTCACCACGGTTCGGGTTCGCGGCGGGCGAGCCCCTACCCTGGGGACATGTCGGGGCCGGCGTCCGAGCTCGAGCAGAGGTGGCGTGACCTCGGGGAGTTCATCCGCGAGCAGCGACGCATCGGCCACCTGTCCCTGCGGAAGCTCTCGGAGATGGCGGGGGTGTCGAACCCGTACCTGAGCCAGATCGAGCGGGGACTGCGCAAGCCCTCGGCCGAGATCCTCCAGCAGATCGCCCGGGCCCTGGAGATCAGCTCCGAGACCCTGTACGTGCGGGCCGGCATCCTCGAGGAGCGGCCCGACGAGGCCGACCTGGTGGGGGAGATCCGCCGCGACCCCTGGATCGACGAGGACCAGAAGCGCACCCTGATCCAGATCTACGAGTCGTTCCGGGCCGCGGCCCACCCGGGCGGGACGGCGGCCGGGGCCGGGACCGATGGGGTCGACGGGACGTCGGCGGAATCGGTCGGGGCCACGCCGGGTTGACGCCCTCGTGGCCCGGGTGACGCTCCTCAGCCTGCACACCTCGCCCCTGGTCCAGCCGGGCCTGGGCGACAGCGGGGGCATGAACGTCTACGTGCGGGAGATGGCCGCCGGCCTGGCCCACGCCGGCCACGACTGCACCGTCTACGTGCGCACCGACGCCGACGGGCTGCCGGATCGGGTCGAGGTCGAGCCGGGCGTGGCCGTGGTCCACGTGGCCGCCGGCCCCCCCGCCCTGGCCAAGGAGGAGCTGCCCTCGGTGGTCGACACGTGGGCCGACGCCGTCCGGGCCGACGTCGAGGCCCGGGGCGGGACCGACGTCCTCCACTCCAACTACTGGCTCTCGGGGGTGGCTGGGCACCGCCTGAAGCACGCCCTCGACGTCCCCCTGGTGTCCACGTTCCACACCCTGGCCCGGGTGAAGGCGGCGGCCGGCGACCCGGAGCCCGAGTCCCGGGCCCGGGCCGAGGCGGCGGTGATGGCCTGCTCCGACACCGTGCTGGCCAGCTGCCGGGCCGAGGCTGACCAGCTGGCCGGCCTGTACGCCGTGCCCCGCTCCCGCATCGCCCTGGTGTCCCCCGGCGTGGAGCACGCCCTGTTCTCACCCGGTCCCCGGGCCGGGGCCCGGGCCGCCCTGGCCGACCTGGACCTGGGGGACCGGCCGGTGGTGCTGTTCGTGGGCCGGGTCCAGCGCCTCAAGGGCATCGACGTGGCGGTGGCGGCCCTGGCCCGGGTGGCCTCCGGCGACGCCGTGCTGGTGGTCTGCGGGGGCCCCAGCGGGGCCGAGGGCGCCGCCACCCTGGACGACATCGGCGCCCGGGCCGCCGCCCTGGGGGTGGCCGACCGCGTGCGGGTGGTGCCGCCCCGCCCCCACCACGAGCTCTCGACCCTGTACCGGGCGGCCGACGTGGTGGTGGCCCCCAGCCGGTCCGAGTCGTTCGGGCTGGTGGCCCTGGAGGCGGCGGCCTGCGGGCGCCCGGTGGTGGCCGCCGAGGTGGGCGGCCTGGCCACCCTGGTCGACCACGGCCGCACCGGCCTGCTGGTGCCGTCACGGGATCCCGGGGCGTGGGCCGCGGCCCTCGACGCGGTGCTCGGCGACCGGTCGGCGGCCGAGGCCATGGGCCGGGCCGGGGCCCGGCGGGCCGCGGCCTACGGCTGGGCGGCGGCGGCCCGGCGCCTGGCCGCGGTGTACGCCGAGGTGGCGGCCCGGGGGCCCCTCGACTGCGCGGCCTGAGCGGCCCGGCCGGCGCCGCCCGGGCGTCCCCGCCGGCCCGGGCCGCCCCTACGCTGCGGCCATGGAGACGCCTCCGGCCACGCCCACCGAGCTCGACGCGCTGGCCGAGCGGATCCAGGGCTGGCTGGAGGAGCTCCAGGCCGGGAACCCCTTGATCGAGGACGTGACCCGCGACGACACCGGCCCCCGCCGGTGGTTCGTCCGCCTGGCCGGGGAGCAGCGGGACCACACCACGGTGTGGCTCCACCTGCGGCAGCGGTCCCTCCACCACGAGACCTACGTGCTGCCCGCCCCGGTCGACGAGCCGGGCCGGTTCTACGAGCACCTGCTGCGCCGCAACCTGCGCCTGCGGGGCCTGGCCTTCGCCATCGGGGAGGAGGACGCCGCCTACCTGGTGGGAGAGGTGCCGGTGTCCACGTTGGACCTGGACGAGATCGACCGGCTGCTCGGCCTCCACCACGAGGCGGTGGAGCTGTGCTTCCGCCCCGCCCTCCGGCTGGGCTTCGCCTCCCTCCTCTCGTAAACTTTCAGCCCCTTTCATGCTTGAAGGCCGTCCGGGCCGGGTAGCCCGGAGGCGGCCCCGGACGGGGAGGCCGCCAGAGCGTTCGGGGAAGTGCGCGTGGCGACCTCCCTCCCGGGGGACCCCTGCCCGCTGCCCTGGCGGGGCCGGCGTGGAAGGATGACGCCGCCCGGGCCCCGAGGTGGGACCCGGCAGACCCTCCCGAGGAGCTTGGATGACCCTTCACCGATCGGCCCGGCGCGCCGTCGCCGCCGCCTTCGCGCTGACCCTTCTCGTCGCCGCCTGCGGGGGCGACGACGACGCGTCGGACGACACGCCCGACACCACGGCCACCACGGCCACCACGGCCGGTGGCGACAGCTCGACGACGGCCACCACCGAGGACGGCGGCAGCACCACCGAGACCACCGCGGCGGAGGGGCCCGACGACGAGGAGGCCGAGGCCCTGGCCGAGTCGATCAACCTGACCATCGAGGACTTCGCCGACGGCTGGGAGGAGGAGCCGGCCGAGGACGACGACGACGAGGAGGACGAGCTCGACGCCTGCTTCGAGGACGTCTCCATCGAGGACGTCGAGCTGGCGTCGGTCGAGAGCCCGACCTTCTCCGTGTCCACCGATGACGGCAGCCAGGGCCAGGTCGTGCAGACCTCGACCATCGTCGTCGACGAGGAGGCCTCCGGCGAGGCCATCGTGGCCGAGATCGGCACCAACCAGTTCGCCGGCTGCGCCGAGGACGCCCTCATCACCTCGTTCGAGGAGGACGGCGGCGAGATCACCGGCAGCGGGCTCGACCCGGTCGATGACCAGGGCGGCCTGGGCGACGAGTCGGTCGGCATCGCCGGCGCCATCTCCTTCACCTCCCCCGACGGCACCGAGGCCGACGGCCAGGTGGCGCTCTACTTCATCCGCACCGAGAACGTGGTGACGGCCATGAGCCTCTTCGACTTCGGCGACCTCGCCTACGAGGACACGCTGGCCGACCTCCTGGAGGCGGTGGCCAACCGCCAGGCCGAGAACGTCTGACCACCGGGGGAGGAGCGGGGCCGCCCCGCTCCTCCCCGGTAGGTTCGGGCCCATGGCACGACTGCTGGTCATCGGGGGCGGGCGCATGGGCGAGGCCCTGGTCGGCGGGCTCGTCGGCTCGGGCTGGGCCTCGGCGGCGGAGATCGCCGTGGCCGAGGTCGACGCCGGCCGGCGGGCCGAGCTGGCCGCCGCCCACCCCGGCCTGGCCGTGGGCGACGACGTGGTCCCAACCGACGCCGCGGTGGTGGCGGTCAAGCCGGCCGACGCCCCGGCCGCGGCCGAGGCCGCAGGCCGGGCCGGGGCCCGCCGGGTGCTGTCCATCGCCGCCGGCGTGACCACCGCAGCCCTGGAGGCCGCCCTGCCCCCGGGCACCGCGGTGGTGCGGGCCATGCCCAACACCCCGGCCCTGGTGGGCGCCGGGGCCTCGGCCATCGCCCCCGGCGCCGCCGCCTCCGACGCCGACCTGGCCTGGGCCGAGGAGGTCCTGGGGGCGGTGGGCCAGGTGGTCCGGGTGCCGGAGGCTCACCTCGACGCCGTCACCGGCCTGTCGGGCTCGGGCCCGGCGTACGTCTTCCTGGTGGCCGAGGCCCTGATCGACGCCGGGGTGCTGGCCGGCCTGCCCCGGCCCACCAGCCGGACCCTGGCCGTGCAGACCCTGCTGGGGGCGGCCCGCCTGCTGGACGAGACGGGGGAGACCCCCGAGGTGCTCCGGGCCCAGGTCACCTCCCCGGGGGGCACCACCGCGGCCGGGCTGCGGGCCCTGGAGGCCGGGGGGGTGCGCAGTGCGGTGATCGACGCGGTGATGGCCGCCACCGAGCGGTCCCGGGCGCTGGGCTCGGCATGAGCGCTCCTCGCTTCTCCACCATCTCGTTCCTGTCCGACTACGGCCACGCCGACGAGTTCGTCGGGGTCGTCCACTCGGTCATCCGCACGCTGGCCCCCCACGTGGCGGTGGTCGACGTGGGCCACGGCGTCCCGGCCCACGACGTGCGGGCCGGCGGCCTCCAGCTGGCCCGGACCGTGCAGTACCTGGCTCCCGGGGTGGTGCTGGCCGTGGTCGACCCCGGCGTGGGCACCGCCCGCCGGGGCATCGCCGTCGAGGTCGGTGACGGCGCCTCGGTGCTGGTCGGGCCGGACAACGGCCTCCTGGCCCCGGCGGTGGCCATGGTCGGGGGCGCCACCAGGGTGGTGGAGCTCACCTCGCCGACCCACCGCCTGGAGGCCCCGGGCCCCACCTTCGACGGGCGCGACGTGTTCGCCCCTGCCGCCGCCCACCTGTGCCTGGGGGTGCCGCTCGACGAGCTGGGGCCCGAGGTCGACGCCGCCACCCTCCGCCCCGGCCTGGTGCCCCTGCCCCAGCCCGAGGACGGGGGCCTGGGGGCCGAGGTGCTGTGGGTCGACCGCTACGGCAACGCCCAGCTCAACGTGGGCCCCGACGAGCTCGACGAGCTGGGGCCCGAGGCGGCCGAGGTGGTGGCCGTGCGGGTCGAGGGCACCACCCGCACCGCCCGCCGGGCCCGGGCCTACGGCGACCTGGCCCCCGGGGTGCTGGGCCTGGCCGTCGACTCCTACGGGCTGCTGGCCCTGGTGCTCGACCGGCGCTCGGCCGCGGCCGAGCTGGGCCTGGCCGCCGGCGATGGCGTCACCCTGTTGCCCGTGGATGAGGATGGCGCCGGGGCCGAGCCGTCGCCCGGTGCGGCCCAGCCCGTCGAGCTCCGGAGGAGGGGCTGATGCGCCCCGGCACCACCATCGTCCTGGCCCTGCTGCTGGCCCTCATCATGGGGGCGGCCGTCATCCAGCTCTTCTTCATGGCCCGCTGAGCCGGCTCCTGGCCCGCGGCCCGGGCCCCCGGCCCCGTGACCGCTCGGGCCGGGGGGCGACCGCCGCTCGTGACCGGGTGGCGCATCCTGTGGTCAACTGGCTCCCGTGAACCTGGCCACCATCCTCGATCCCCACCCGGACGACGCCCCGGCGCTGATCAGCCGGGGCCGCACCACGTCCTACGGGGTGCTGCGGGACCAGGCCGCCCGGCTGGCCGGTGGCCTCCAGGGCCTGGGGATCGAGCCCGGCGACCGGGTGGCCCTGGTGTGCGCCAACAACTGGTACTTCGTGGTGGCCTACCTGGCCGCCCTCCGGGCCGGGGCCGTGGTGGTGCCGCTGAACCCGTTGAACCCGCCCCGGGCCCTGCAGGGCCAGCTGGCCGTGGTGGGGGCCCGGGCCGCCATCGTGGGCCCCTCGGCCGGCAGCGCCCTGGCCTCGGTGGACCGGGCCGCCCTGCCCGAGCTGCGCCACGTGATCTCCACCGCGCCGGAGGCGACCAGCGGGGACGACGACCTGGTGGCCCTGGACGACCTGCTGGCGGCCGAGCCGGCCCCGTTGGTCGAGCGCGACGACGACGACGTGGCCGTCCTCATGTTCACCAGCGGCACCGCCGGCGCGCCCCGCCCCGCCATGCTGGGCCACGGCAACCTGCGGGCCAACATCGACCAGGTCCTCTCCGTGCCCCAGGCCGAACGGGTGGAGGGGGACGTGAGCCTGTGCGTGCTGCCCCTGTTCCACATCATGGGCCTCAACGCCATCCTCGGCGTGGCCCTGCGGGCCGGCACCGCGGTGCTGCTGATGGAGCGCTTCGACCCCCAGTCGGCGGCCGAGGCCATCGCCCGCCACCGGGTGACCCTGGTGGCCGGGGCCCCCGCCATGTGGGCGGCCTGGGCCAACCTGCCCGGCCTCCCGGCCGACGCCTTCGCCGAGGTGCGGGTGGCCACCTCGGGGGCGGCGGCCCTGCCGGTGGAGGTGGCCGAGCGCATGCGGGAGCGCTTCGCGGTCGAGGTGGTCGAGGGCTACGGCCTGACCGAGGCGTCGCCGGTGGTCACCTCGGCCCTGGGGCTCGACTGCAAGCGGGGCTCCATCGGCTCCCCGCTCGACGGGGTGGAGGTCCGCCTGGTCGACGCCGACGACGAGGACGTCCTGGTGGGTGACGAGGGCGAGATCTGGGTCCGGGGCGCCAACGTGTTCCTGGGCTACTGGGGCGACCCGGAGGGCCAGTGCCCGGCCCTGACCGGCGACGGCTGGTTGCGGACCGGCGACGTGGGCGTGGTCGACGACGACGGCCACCTGTTCCTGGTCGACCGGGCCAAGGACCTCATCATCGTGTCGGGGTTCAACGTGTTCCCGGCCGAGGTCGAGGACGTGCTGCTGGAGCACCCGTCCATCGAGGGCTGCGCGGTGGTGGGCGTGCCCCACCCCTACTCGGGCGAGGCGGTGAAGGCCTTCGTGGTGGTGGCCCCGGGCCGGTCCGTCGAGGAGGACGACGTGAACACCTTCTGCGCCTCCCATCTGCCCCGGTACAAGTGCCCCGAGAAGGTGCTCTTCGTCGACGAGCTGCCCCACGGCCTGACCGGCAAGGTCCTCCGCCGCGAGCTCCGCGACGCCGTGCCCACCTGATCCGGGCCCCGGCCCCCCGCTTGTGAACGTGTGCACGTAGGGCGGTACAGTCGGGTCGATGCCGGATCGCAGCCGACGGATCCCCGAGGCCACCGTGGCCCGCCTCCCCGTCTACCTGCGAGCCCTGGTCGACGAGTCGGCGGCCAAGGCGGCCACCATCTCCTCCGAGCGCCTGGCCGAGCTGGCCGGCGTCAACGCGGCCAAGGTCCGCAAGGACCTCTCCTACCTCGGGTCCTACGGCACCCGGGGCGTGGGCTACGACGTCGAGTACCTCATGTTCCAGATGAGCCGGGAGCTGGGCCTGACCCACGACTGGCCCGTCGTCATCGTGGGCGTGGGGAACCTGGGCCAGGCCCTGGCCAACTACGGCGGGTTCCGGGAGCGGGGCTTCCCCATCGCCGCCCTGGTCGACGCCGACCCCGGCAAGGTGGGCGAGGTGGTCCACGGCGTCGAGGTGCGGCCCATGTCCGCCCTCCCCGCCATCGTCGGCGACCTGGGCCACGTCATCGGCGTCATCGCCACCCCGGCCGGCGCGGCCCAGGACGTGGCCGACGCCCTGGCCGCCGCCGGGGTCAGCTCCATCCTGAACTTCGCCCCCGCCGTCATCTCCGTGCCCGACGACGTGTCGCTGCGGAAGGTCGACCTGGCCGTCGAGCTCCAGATCCTGAGCTTCTACCAGCAGCGTCGCGACGGTGGCCCCGAGGCCGACGACGCCCGACCCGGCACCGGGGGCCGCGCCGCCCCCGCCGCCGGCTGAGCGGGCCCCGGGACGCCGTCGTGACCGATCTCCCACCCAGCGGCACCGGCCCCCTCTACCCGGTGAACCTCCGCCTGGCCGGCCGCTCGGTGCTGGTGGTCGGGGGGGGCCGGGTGGCGACCCACAAGGTGGCCGAGCTGCTCCACTGCGGGGCCCGGGTCACCGTCGTGGCCCCCCGCATCGAGGCCGCCCTGCGGGACGACCCCCGGCTCACGTGCGAGGAGCGGGCCTACCGGGCCGGCGAGGCCGCCGGCCACCGGTTCGTGGTGGCCGCCACCGACGACCCGGCCGTGAACCAGGCCGTGTTCGACGACGGCGAGGCCGCCGGCGTGTGGGTCAACGCCGCCGACGACCCGGAGCGGTGCTCGGCCACCCTGCCCGCTCGCCTGCGCCGGGGGAGCCTGCTGCTCACGGTGGCCACCGAGGGGCGCAGCCCGGCCCTGGCCTCCTGGTTGCGGGGCCGCCTGGAGGAGGAGGTGGGGCCGGAGTACGCCGTGCTGCTCGACGTCCTGGCCGCCGAGCGCGACCGCATCCGGGCCCAGGGGCGCTCCACCGAGGGCCTCGACTGGAAAGGTGCCCTCGGGTCGGGGATGCTGGAGGAGATCCGCGCCGGAAGGATCGACGCCGCCAAGGAGGTGCTGAGAGCGTGTCTCTCGTCGTCATCGGCTTGAACCACCGGACGATGCCCCTCGACCTCTTCGAGCGGCTGGCCTTCGACGGGGCGCGGGTCCCCAAGGTGCTGGCCGCCCTGGCCACGTGTGACCACGTCACCGAGGCGGTCCTGGTCTCGACGTGCAACCGCACCGAGGCCTACGTGGTGGCCGAGCGCTTCCACGCCGCCTACCAGGAGGTCCGCGACGTCCTGGCCGACCTCGCCCACGTTGCCCCCGAGGACTTCGCCGACCACCTCTACGTCCACTACGACACCGACGCGGTGCGGCACCTGTTCCGGGTGGCGGCCGGGGTCGACTCCGACGTGCTGGGCGACACCGAGGTGCTGGGCCAGGTCCGCGCCGCCTGGCGCACCGCGGTCGACGAGGGCACCACCGGCCCGGTCCTCGGCCTGCTCTTCCGCCACGCGGTGGCCACCGGCAAGCGGGCCCGCACCGAGACCGGCATCGCCCGGGGCACCGCCTCGGTGTCCCACGCCGCGGTGGAGATGGCGGCCGAGCGACTGGGCACCGTCGAGGGCCGCACCGTCCTCGTGGTCGGGGCCGGGGCCATGGGCCGGTCGATGGCCACCGCCCTCCGCCGGGCCGGCGCGGCCCGGCTCCTGGTGGCCAACCGCACCCCCGAGCGGGCCGAGGCCCTGGCCGCCGAGGTGGGGGGCGAGGTCGTGCCCCTGGCCGACGTGCCGGCCGCCCTGGCCCACTGCGACGTGCTGCTGACCTCCACCGGCGCCACCTCGGTCATCCTCGACCAGGCCGAGATGGAGGCGGTGCTGCCCCGGCGGGGTGACGACCCGCTGCTGGTGGTGGACGTGGCCGTGCCCCGCGACGTCGACCCCTCGGTGGGGGCGCTGCCCGGCGTCACCCTGCTCGACATCGACGACCTGCGCCGCTTCGCCCAGGCCGGCATCGACGCCCGCCGCCGGGAGATCGCCGCCGTCGACACGCTGGTCGACGCCGAGGTGGCCCGCTACCACGCCGAGGTGTCGGCCCGCTCCGCCGCCCCCCTGGTGGCCGCCCTCCGGGCCCGGGCCGAGGACCTGCGCCGAGCCGAGGTGGCCCGCTTCACCGGCCGCCTGGGCGACCTGGACGACCGCCAGCGGGCCGCGGTGGAGGCCCTGTCCCACGCCCTCCTGGCCAAGGTGCTGCACCAGCCGACGGTGAAGCTCAAGGCCCTGGCCGGCACGCCCGTCGGCGACCGCCTGGCCGAGTCCCTGCGCCACCTCTACGACCTCGACGACGTCGACCCCGAGTGATCTCGGCGCAGCCGGCCCCCCGGGGCGGCGGGTGGGGCCGGCGGGCGTGCTGACCGGGGCGCCGAGCCGACTGCGGCTGGCCACCCGAGCCAGCCCCCTGGCCCTGTGGCAGGCCCACCACGTGGCCGGCCTGCTGGCCCGGGCCCACGCCGGCCTGGTGGTTCAGGTGGTCGGCACCGACACCCTGGGCGACCGGCGGCTCGACCTGCCCCTCTCGGAGATCGGCGGAAAGGGCGTGTTCGCCACCGAGGTGCAGCGCCTCGTCCTCGAGGGCGTGGCCGACATCGCCGTCCACTCGGCCAAGGACCTGCCCGCCGTCACCGCCGAGGGCCTGGCCCTGGCCGCGGTGCCGGCCCGGGGCGACGCCCGCGACGCCCTGGTGGGCGGGACCCTCGACGACCTGGCCCCTGGGGCCGTGGTGGCCACCGGCTCCCAGCGGCGCCAGGTGCAGCTGGCCGAGCTGCGCCCCGACCTGCGCTTCGTGGGGTTGCGGGGCAACATGGCCACCCGCCTGGCCCGGGTGGGCACCGAGGTCGACGGCACGGTGGTCGACGCCGTGGTGGTGGCGGCTGTGGCCCTGGAGCGGCTGGACCTCGACGAGGAGATCGACGAGGTCCTGGCCACCGACGTGCTGCTGCCCCAGGTGGGCCAGGGGGCCCTGGCCGTCGAGGCCCGGGCCGGGGACACCGCGGTGGCCGACCTGCTGGCCCCGATCCAGGACCCGGCCAGCCGGCGCCGCCTCGACGCCGAGCGAGCCTTCCTGGCCGAGCTGGGCGGCGACTGCGACCTGCCGGCCGGGGCCCACGCCGAGGTCCTCGACGCCGAGGGCACCCTGCGGGTCCGGGCCCTCCTGGCCGACCCGTCGGGCCGGGTCCACCGGGCCGGCGCCACCGGCATCGACCCCGACGGTCTCGGCGCCTCGCTGGCCCGCACCCTCCGCCTGGCGGCCGCCGCCCGCTGACCCGGCCGGGCCGCGCCGCCCGGGCCCGTCCCGGCCCTGGCCCGACCCCTGCGGGCGTCGGGGCCCGGGCCCCGGACCGACACCGGCGGGGACGGGCGTGCCGGCGGGCGGCGACCCCGGCCTACTGTCGGGGCCATGACGGTCCACCTGGTCGGCGCCGGGCCCGGCGACCCGGGACTGCTCACCCTGCGGGGGGCCGAGGTGCTGGCCCGGGCCGAGGTGGTGGTCCACGACCGGCTGTCGGCCGCCGCCCTGCTGGACCTGGCCCCGCCCGAGGCCGAGCGCATCGACGTGGGCAAGGCCCCCGGCCGGGCCCGCCTCACCCAGGACGGCATCAACGCGCTCCTCGTCGAGCGGGGCCGGCGGGGCCAGCGGGTGGTCCGGCTCAAGGGCGGCGACCCGTTCGTGTTCGCCCGGGGCGGGGAGGAGGCCGCGGCCCTGGCCGCGGCCGGCGTGGCCTGGGAGGTGGTGCCGGGCATCACCTCGGCCATCGCCGCCCCGGCCTACGCCGGCATCCCGGTGACCCAGCGCTTCTCGTCCACCGCCTTCACCGTCATCACCGGCCACGAGGACCCCTCGGCCGGCGAGGGCACCATCGACTGGGAGGCCGCGGCCCGGCTGGGCGGCACCCTGGTGATCCTCATGGGCGTGGCCCGGTGGCCGCAGATCTCGGCCCGGCTGCTGGGCGCCGGCCTGGACCCGGGGACCCCGGCCGCCGCCGTCCGGTGGGGCACCCGGCCCGACCAGGTGGCGGTGCGGGCCACCCTGGCCACGCTGGGCGACCAGGCCCTGGAGGCGCCGTCGGTGATCGTGGTGGGCCGGGTGGCGGCCACCGACCTGGCCTGGTTCGAGCGCCGCCCCCTGTTCGGCCAACGGGTGGTGGTGACCAGGACCCGGGCCCAGGCCTCGCAGCTCAGCCGAGGCCTGGCCGCGGCCGGGGCCGAGCCGGTGGAGGTGCCCCTCATCGAGGTGGGCCCGCCCAGCGACGGGGGCGCGGCGCTCCGCGCCGCGGTGGCCGGGGTGGGGCGGTGCGCCTGGCTGGTGCTCACCTCGCCCAACGGGGTGGAGCGGACCTTCGCCCACATCCCCGACAGCCGGGCCCTGGGCGGCGTGCGGGTGGCGGCCATCGGGCCGGGCACGGCGGCGGCGCTGGCCGCCCACCGCGTCGTCGCCGACCTGGTGCCCGACCGGTTCGTGGCCGAGGCCCTGCTGGAGTCCTTCCCCGACCCGCCCCCGGACCCGGCCGCGCCGCGGCGGGTGCTGCTGGCCCGGGCCGAGGAGGCCCGCCCGGTGCTGCCCGAGGGCCTGCGGGCCCGGGGCTGGGAGGTCGAGGTGGTGCCCGCCTACCGCACCACCGCGGCCCCGGTCACCGACGGCGCCCGGGCCCGGGTGGCCGCCGCCGACTCCGTCACCTTCGCCTCGTCCTCCACGGTGACGCGCTTCGTGGACGCCTTCGGTGTCGATGCCGCCCCCCCGGTGGTGGCCTGCATCGGCCCCGTCACCGCGGCCACGGCCCGGGCCGCCGGCCTGCCCGTCACCGTCGAGGCCGCGGAGCACACCATCGACGGCCTGGTGGCGGCGCTGGTGGCCCACGCCTCGGGGTCGGGCCCGGCCCGATGACCCGGTGCGGCCCCGCCCGCTCCCGAGGGAGGGGGGCAGGGCCCGCCGGGGTCAGAGGACGCCGGTGAGGTCGTTGGTGCTGATGACGCTGCTGTCGTCGGCGAAGCGGCTGGGCTCGATGAAGCTGGAGTCGGTGGTGCTGTAGCCCTGGGCGACCTCGGACGGGGTGTAGGGGTTGGTGTCGAACGGGCCGGCGGTGCCGCCGCCCCCGCCGCCGAAGGTGGTGCCGCCGTAGGTGTCGGGCAGGCCGTCGCCGTCGAGGTCGTAGCTGTCGACGACCCCGTCGCCGTCCAGGTCGTACCCGGCGCTGGGAGCGGTGGCCGCTCCGCCGTCGGCGTACCCGTCGCCGTCGGCGTCGACCGTGTCGATGACCCCGTCGCCGTCGGTGTCCACGGCGTCGATCCACCCGTCGGCGTTGGTGTCCAGGGCGTCGGCGTAGCCGTCGGCGTTGGTGTCGAAGGTGTCGGCGTACCCGTCGCCGTCGGTGTCGACGGCATCGATGAAGCCGTCGCCGTCCAGGTCGAAGTCGGTCATGGGTCTCTCCGGTCGCTCGGTGCTGCGGGGTGTGGAGGTGAGAGCGGCCCGCGGTGGGCGATGTTCCGGTGGCCCGCCGGGAGGGGGTCCCCGGGCCGGCCGCCGGCGGGGTCGGCCCCGGGGGGCGGGCTCGCTACCCTCGCCCGGTGGCCCCGCCCGTCGACCGACCGTCCCCGGCCGCCGAGCCGGCCCCCACCGGCCCGGCGCTGGCCGCCGTGGTGTTCGACTTCGACGGCACCCTGGCCGACACCGAGTGGCCCATCTACGAGCGGGCCCGGAGGGCCGTGGCCGGCCTCGGGGCCGACCTCACGCCCGAGCTCTGGGGCGCCCACGCCGTCGGCGTGTCCAGCGGGGAGCCCTACTGGCACGCCCTGGCCCCGTTGCTCGGGCTCGACATCGACGAGGCCGCCTTCGAGGCCGCCCGGGAGGCGGTCGCCGACCTGCCCCCGTCGCGGGACGCCGCCCTGATCACGGCGGGGGCCGCCGAGCTGGTCCACGCCCTCCACGACCGGGGCGTCCCGGTGGCCGTGGCCTCGGGCTCGTCCCGGGGCTGGGTCGAGCACCACCTCGAGCGCTTCGGGTTGCGGGACCGCTTCGACGTGCTGGTGGGCCGGGACCACCCCTCGGTCCGGGCCGGCAAGCCGGCCCCCGACCTCTACCTGGCCGCGGTGGCCGAGCTGGGGGCCGACCCCGCCGAGGTGGTGGCCGTGGAGGACACCCACCGGGGCGTCCAGGCCGCCCTGGCCGCCGGCATCGGGGCCGTGGTGGCCGTGCCCAACCGCCTCACCACCCAGCACGACCTCACCGCCGCCGCCCTGGTGGCCGCCACCCTGGCCGACCTCGACCCCGACGTCCTGGCCGGCCTCGTCCCCCCGGGTCGCTGACCTCGGCCCGGCGCCGGGAGCCTCCGTAGGCTGCGGGCATGCCGTTCCCCCAGCAGCGCCTCCGCCGCCTGCGCCGCACGCCGGCCCTGCGGCGCCTGGTGGCCGAGACCCGCCTGGGCGTGGACGACCTGGTCGCCCCCCTGTTCGTGCGGGAGGGCATCACCGAGCCCCACCCCATCGCCTCGCTGCCCGGCGTGGTCCAGCACACCCGGGCCAGCCTGGTGGCCGAGGTGGCCCGCCTGCGGGGCCTCGGCATCGGGGCGGTGATCCTGTTCGGCATCCCGGCGGCCAAGGACGCCGAGGGCTCGGGGGCCTCCGACCCCGACGGCATCGTCCAGGTGGCCCTGCGCGACCTGCGCGACGACGTGGGCGACGACGTGGTGCTCATGGCCGACCTGTGCCTCGACGAGTACACCGACCACGGCCACTGCGGCCTGCTCACCGCCACCGGCGAGGTCGACAACGACGCCACCCTGGGGCGCTACGCCGAGGTGGCCCTGGCCCAGGCCGCGGCCGGGGCCGACCTCGTCGCCCCCTCGGGGATGATGGACGGTCAGGTGGGGGCCATCCGCCGGGCCCTGGACGGGGCCGGCCACCACCAGGTGGGCGTCATGGCCTACGCGGCCAAGTACGCCTCGGCGCTCTACGGGCCGTTCCGCGAGGCGGTCGACGTGGAGATCGCCGGCGGTGGCGACCGGCGGGCCTACCAGCAGGACCCGGCCAACGCCCGCGAGGCCCTGGAGGAGATCCGAGCCGACGTGGCCGAGGGCGCCGACGTGGTCATGGTCAAGCCCGCCCTGGCCTACCTCGACGTCCTGGCCCGGGCCCGGGACGCGCTCGACGTCCCCCTGGCCGCCTACCACGTCTCCGGCGAGTACTCGATGATCAAGGCCGCGGCCGAGCGGGGCTGGATCGACGGCCCGGCGGTGGCCCTGGAGCACCTCACCGCCATCAAGCGGGCCGGCGCCGACCTCATCCTCACCTACCTGGCCGCCGAGGCCGCCGAGGCCCTCACCGCCTGACCGGCCCGCCCCGGCCACCGGGCGTCAGTAGGGTGCTCGCCGCTGTGGACGACGACGCACACCTCTCCAACGACGGCCTGTTCGCCCGGGCCCTGCGGGTCATCCCCGGCGGGGTCAGCTCGCCGGTGCGGGCCTTCCGGGCCGTGGGGGGCACGCCCTACTTCGTGGCCCGGGCCGAGGGCCCCTACGTGTGGGACGTCGAGGGCCGCCGCCTGATCGACCTGGTCCAGTCCTACGGGGCCATCATCGCCGGCCACGCCCACCCCGCCATCGTGGCCGCGGTGCAGGAGGCGGCGGCCGGGGGCACGTCCTACGGGGCCCCCACCGAGCGGGAGGTGCTGCTGGCCGAGGCCATCTGCGACCGGGTCCCGTCGGTGGAGCGGGTCCGGCTCGTCTCCAGCGGCACCGAGGCCACCATGAGCGCCCTGCGCCTGGCCCGCGGGGCCACCGGGCGCCACCGCATCGTGAAGTTCTCGGGCTGCTACCACGGCCACAGCGACGGCCTGCTGGCCGAGGCGGGCAGCGCCGTGGCCCTCATCGACGTGGACCCCGACAGCGCCACCGGCATCCCCGCCTCGGCCGGGGTGCCACCCGGGGCGGTGGCCGACACCGTGGTTGTGCCCTACAACCGGGTGCCGGAGCTGGACGAGTCGGTGGCGGCGGTCATCGTGGAGCCGGTGGCGGCCAACATGGGCCTGGTGGCGCCCGGTCCCGGCTTCCTGGCCGGCCTGCGGGCCGAGTGCGACCGGGTCGGGGCCCTGCTGGTCTTCGACGAGGTCATCACCGGGTTCCGGCTGGGGGCGGGCGGGGCCCAGGAGGCCTACGGCGTGGCCCCCGACCTGAGCTGCTTCGGCAAGGTCATCGGCGGCGGGCTGAACGTGGGCGCCTTCGGCGGCCGGGGCGACCTCATGGACCAGATGGCGCCCCTGGGCGCGGTGTACCAGGCCGGCACCCTGTCGGGGAACCCGCTGGCCACCGCGGCGGGCCTGGCCGCCCTCGACCTCCTGGACGCCGCGGCCCAGGCTCGGTTGGAGGCCACCGCCGCCCGCTTGGGCACCGGCCTGGCCGCGGCCCTGGCCGACGCCGGCCTCCCGGGCCACGTGCCGGTGGTGGGGCCGCTGGTCGGCCTGCACCTGGGCCCGGTGGCGGCCGTCGACTACGAGACGGCCCGGGCCACCGACACCGCGGCCTACGCCCGGCTGTTCCACGCCCTCCTGGACCGGGGCGTGGCCCTGGCCCCCGGTCCGTACGAGGTGCTGTTCCCGGGCCTGGCCCACGACGACGCGGTGATCGACGAGGTCGTGGCCCTGGCCCGGGACGCGGCCCGGCAGGCGGCCGGGTGACACCCCCCGACGACGTCGACGGCGTCCTGGCCGCCATCCTGGCCGGCGAGCCGGTCGACGTGGTGGCCGAGTGGGTGGCCGCGGCGGCCGCCGCCGAGGTGCCCGGCCACCGGGTGGTGGTGGCGGCCCGCTCGGGCCCGGCCCGGGTCCACGGCCGGGCCCTCGACCTGCCCCGCCGGGCCGTGCTGGCCCTCGACCGGGTGGCCACCGGGGCCGGGGTCGACGGGGTCGAGGTGGCCGACCTGGCCGCCGCTCCCTGGGCCGATGCCGCCCCCGACCTGGAGGCCGCCGGCCTGGGGTCGCCGGTGCTGGTCCCGCTGACCGAGCGGGGCGAGCTGCTCGGCGTCCTGGCCGCCGTGCCCGAACGGTCCCCGGGGGCCGCCGCCCCCGAGGCCGAGGCCGTGGGCCGGGCCCTGGCCCCGTGGGCCACGGTGGCCGCCCTGGCCCTGGCCCGCGCCGCCGACCGCAACCGCCTCCGCCAGTCGGCCCTGGAGCACGATGCCACCGGGCTGCCCAACCAGAGCATGGTCATGGCCCGGCTGCGCGAGGCCCTGCACCGGCGGCCCCGGCGGTCCATGGCCCTGGTCCAGGTGGCCCTCGACCGGCTCGACACCCTGGAGGACGGCCTGGTCGGGGCCCAGGGCGACGCCCTGCTGCGGGCCGTGGGGGAGCGGCTCCGGGCCGTCATCCGCCCCGGCGACCTGGTGGGCCACCTGCGGGGCTCGGCCTTCGCGGTGATCTGCGACGAGGTCGGCCCCCACGAGGCCACCGAGATGGGGGCGCGGGTCCGCCGGGCCCTGGCCCTGCCGGTGGCGGTGGGCGACCACGACATCGCCATCACCCCCGGGGTGGGGGTGGTGGTGGCCACCGAGCTGGACACCGTGAACAGCCTGATCCACAAGGCCGGCATCGCCACCCGCGAGTCGGTGTCGCTGGGCGGCTCGGAGGTGGTGCGCTACCGGCCCGGCACCTACGAGGCGGCCGTGGCCCGCATCGACCTGGAGCGCGACCTGCGCCGGGCCCTGGCCGGCGACGGCCTGCGCCTGGCCTACCAGCCCCTGGTGGCGCTGGGCTCCGGGCACCTGGTGGGGGCCGAGGCCCTGGTGCGCTGGGACTCCCCCCGGGGCCCCATCGGGCCCGAGGAGTTCATCCCCGTGGCCGAGGAGACGGGCCTGGTGGTCGAGCTGGGGGGCTGGGCCCTCGACACCGCGGTGGCGGCGGTGGCCGGGCCCATCTCCGACGTCGGGGTCAGCGTCAACGTCTCCGCCCGCCAGCTCGACGACCCCCGCCTGCTGGGCCGGGTCGACGCCGCCCTCGATCGGCACGGCATCGACCCCGCCCGCCTGTGCCTGGAGGTCACCGAGAGCGCCCTGGTGCGGGACGTGGAGCGCAGCGCCGCCCTGCTCCGGCGGCTGCACCAGCGGGGGGTGCGCATCGCCATCGACGACTTCGGCACCGGCTACGCCTCGTTGGAGCACCTGCGCCAGGTCGACGTGGCCGACACCCTCAAGATCGACCGCATCTTCGTGGGCGGCATCGTCCACGACGCCCGGGACCGGGCCATCGTGGCCGCGGCCGTGACCCTGGGCCGGACCCTGGGCTTCACGGTGGTGGCCGAGGGGGTGGAGCACCCCGACCAGGCCACGCTGCTGGAGGAGATGGGCTGCGACGCCGGCCAGGGCTACCTGTACGGCGAGGCGGTGGCGGTCGAGGAGCTGGCCGCCTGGCGCGACCCCGAGCCCTGACCCCCCCGGAACCCGGCACGAAAGAGCCCGACATCCCGGTGCTTTCATGCCCGGTCGGCGGAGGGGTGAGGGAGCCGCCCCCGGTCACAGGGGTCGGCTGGTCTGCTAGCACTGGCGGGGTGAGCCGGGAGCGACCCGGCGGACCGGAGGTCGGGAGATGGACGAGCTGGGTCCCATCGGCGACACGGTCGCCGCCGCGCTCGACGACCTGGCGGCGCGGGGCGCGGTGGGGCGCCTGTGGTCCGGCGACCACACCCTCTGGCAGGACGACCCCACCGAGGTGGCCGACCGCCTGGGCTGGCTGGAGGTGGCCGGGGCCATGGCCTCCCAGGCCGAGCGGCTCCAGGTCTTCGGCGACGCGGTGGCCGCCGAGGGGTTCCGCCACGTGGTGGTCATGGGCATGGGCGGCTCCAGCCTGTTCCCCGAGGTGCTGGCCCGGTCGTTCCCGCCGCAGCCAGGCCGGCCCGCCCTGCGGGTGCTGGACACCACCGACCCCGCCGCCGTGCAGCGCGTCTTCCACGAGTGCCCGGCCCCGGAGGCGCTGTTCGTGGCCTCCTCCAAGTCCGGGACCACCATCGAGACCCGCAGCCACCTGGCCTCGGTGCTGGAGCACACCGGTGATCCCAGCCACGTCGTGGTGGTCACCGACCCCGACACGCCCCTGGCCGAGGAGGCCACGGCCCGCCGGTTCCGGGCCCTGTTCGAGAACCCGCCCGACATAGGGGGCCGCTACTCGGCCCTGTCCTACTTCGGGCTGGTGCCGGCGGCCGCCGCCGGGGTCGACTGGGAGGGCCTCCTGGCCTCGGCCGCGGCCGTCGCCCCGGCCCTGAGGTCGCCCGACCCGGCCGAGAACCCGGGCCTGCGTCTGGCCGCGGCCCTGGCCGGGGCGGTGCGGGCCGGGCGCGACAAGGTGACCCTGGTGGTCGACGGGGAGATAGACACCATCGGTCTGTGGCTGGAGCAGCTCCTGGCCGAGTCGACGGGCAAGCACGGCACCGGGGTCGTCCCCATCGCCGGCGAGCGCCTGGGCCCGCCCGAGGTCTACGGCGACGATCGCCTGTTCGTGGGCATCGGCGAGCACCACGGCCTGGCCCCCCTGGCCGCCGCCGGCCACCCGGTGGTGGAGCTCCCGTCGGAGGGCCCGGCCGGGCTCGGGGCCCTGGTGCTGGTGTGGGAGGTGGCCACCGCCCTGTGCGGGGCGGCCCTGGGCATCAACCCCTTCGACCAGCCCAACGTGGCCGAGGCCAAGGAGGCCACGGCCCGGGTCCTCGACCAGGGCCCCTCGGTGGTCGAGGCCGAGCCGCTGGCCGGGCTGCTCGACCGGGTCGGCCCCGGTGACTACGTGGCCATCCAGGCCTACGTCGACCCCGAGTCCGGGGTGGTGGACGTGCTGGAGGACGCCCGCACCGCCATCCGCGACCGCTACCGGGTGGCCACCACCGTCGGCCTCGGCCCCCGCTTCCTGCACTCGACCGGCCAACTCCACAAGGGGGGGCCGCCGTCGGGGGTGTTCCTGCAGGTGGTGGGGGACGACCCGGTGGACGTGGCCATCCCCGGCCGGCCCTTCGGCTTCTCGGCCCTGAAGCACGCCCAGGCCGAGGGCGACCTGCTGACCCTGCGGGCCCACGGCCTCCGGGCCGCCCGCGTCACCCTCGACGACCTGGTCGAGGTCACCCGCTAGCGACGAGGAGGCCGCCCCATGCGGCTGGGCATGATCGGACTGGGCCGCATGGGCGGCAACATGGCGGAGCGCCTGCGGCGCGCCGGGCACGAGGTGGTGGGCTACGCCCGCTCCGGCGGGGGGCGCGACGTCGACTCGCTGCCGGCCCTGGTCGAGGCCCTGGGCGAGGGGCCCCGGGTGGCGTGGTCCATGGTGCCGGCCGGCCCGGCCACCGAGGGGACCATCACCGAGCTGGCCGGGTTGCTGGCCGAGGGCGACGTGGTGGTGGACGGGGGCAACTCCAACTTCCGCGACTCCATCCGCCGGGCCGGGCTGCTGGCCGAGGCCGGCATCGGCTGGGTCGACGCCGGCACCAGCGGCGGGGTGTGGGGCCTGGACAACGGCTACGCCCTCATGGTCGGGGGGGCCGACGAGCACGTGGGCCGGGTGTGGCCGGCGCTGGAGGCCCTGTCGCCCGGCGAGGGCCGGGGCCTGGCCCACGTGGGCCCGGCCGGGGCCGGCCACTTCACCAAGATGGTCCACAACGGCGTCGAGTACGGGATGATGCAGGCCTTCGCCGAGGGCTACGCCATCCTCGAGGCCAGCGAGCTGGGCATTGACGTCCAGGCCGGCCTGGCCTCGTGGCAGCACGGCTCGGTGGTGCGCTCCTGGCTGCTGGACCTGCTGGTGAAGGCCTTGGAGGAGAGCCCCGGCCTGGCCGACATCGCCCCCAAGGCGGCCGACTCGGGGGAGGGGCGCTGGACCGTCGAGGAGGCGGTCCGCCTGGGCGTGGCCGCCCCGGTGATCTCCTCCGCCCTCTTCGCCCGGTTCACGTCCCAGGACGAGACGGACGTGGAGATGCGGGCCATCGCCGCCCTGCGCAACCAGTTCGGCGGCCACGCCATGGGCCGGCTGGAGCCCAAGGAGCCGGTCGACCCGGTGGGCCACGGGCAGGCCCCGCCGTCGCCGGACCAGGTGTGAGGGCCGGGCGTGGCTGACTCGGAGCGGTGCGACGGGCTGGTGCTGTTCGGGGCCACCGGCGACCTGGCGGCCAAGAAGCTGTTCCCGGCCCTCTACAACCTCGAGGCCAGCGGGCGGCTGGGCCCGGTGATCGGGGTGTCGACCTCGTCGTGGTCCGACGACGACCTGCGGGCCCGGGCCCGGGAGAGCATCGGGGCCAAGGAGGACGACGTCGACTCCGAGGTGCTGGACCGGCTGTGCGGCCACCTGAGCTACATGGCCGGCGACTACTGCGAGGCCGCCACCTTCGACGGCCTGGCCGAGCGGGTCCGGGCCGCCGGGGTCGAGCGGCCCCTGTTCTTCCTGGCCATCCCGCCGGCGCTGTTCGACGACGTGATCGACGGGCTGCACCGGGTGGGGCTCCACCAGAACGGCCGGGTGGTGGTGGAGAAGCCGTTCGGCCGCGACCGGGCCTCGGCCCAGGAGCTGAACGACTGCCTGCACCGGGCCTTCCCGGAGCGGGCCGTGTACCGCATCGACCACTTCCTGGGGAAGGAGGGGGTCGAGAACCTGCTGGTGTTCCGCTTCGCCAACTCGCTGCTGGAGCCGCTGTGGAACCGCAGCTTCATCTCCAGCGTGCAGATCACCATGGCCGAGGACTTCGGCGTGGGGTCGCGGGGCAAGTTCTACGAGAGCGTGGGCGCCCTGCGCGACGTGGTGCAGAACCACCTGCTGCAGATCGTGGCCCTGCTGGCCATGGAGCCGCCGGTGGCCGCCGACGCCGATGCCCTGTCCGACGAGAAGGTCCGGCTGTTCCGCCAGATCCGCCCCGTCGACCCGGCCCAGGTGGTGCGGGGCCAGTACCGGGGCTACCCGGACGAGGACGGGGTGCAGGCCGGCTCGGACGTCGAGACCTACGTGGCCATGCGCTTCGAGATCGACTCGTGGCGGTGGTCGGGCGTGCCCTGGCTGATCCGCACCGGCAAGGCGCTGGGGGCCACGGCCACCGAGGCCATCATCCGCTTCACCGACCCGCCCCGGTTGCTGTTCACCGACGACGACAAGCCGGGCCCCGACCCCAGCTTCCTGCGCTTCCGCCTGGGCCACAGCGACGGGGTGACCCTGCACCTGCTGGCCAAGGCGCCCGGTGACCGCCTGGTCACCCAGCCCATCCAGCTCGACGTCGACTACGAGGCGGCCCTGGGCCACCGGGCCGAGGCCTACGAGCGCCTCATCGACGACGCCCTGGAGGGCGACCGGCGTCGCTTCGGCCGGGCCGACAGCCTGGACGAGCAGTGGCGCATCGTGGAGCGGGTCATCGACGACCCGCCCGAGACGGTGCTCTACCGGGAGGGCACCCTGGGCCCGGCCGAGGCCGACGCCCTGGCCGCCGGCGCCGGGGGCTGGATACCGCCGCTGTGACGTCCGGGCCAGGGCGGCATGCGATCATGTCGCCGTGCTGACCTCGCTCTTGGCCGCCATCCCCTACAAGACCATCCCGGTCATCGAGATCGGCCCGTTCCCGCTGCGGGTCTTCGGGCTGATGGTGGCCCTGGGCATGGTGCTGGGGGTCTGGTTCGGGGCCTCGTACGGGGAGCGCTACGGCGTGAGCCGCGACACCGCCTACAGCATCGGCACCCGCATGGTCATCGCCGGCGTGGTCGGGTCCCGGATCACGTGGGTCCTGACCCACCTGGACCAGATCGACAACCCGATCGACGTGATCGCGGTGTGGGAGGGCGGCCTGCAGTTCGCCGGCGGGTTCCTGGCCGCCATCGCCGTGGGCCTGCCCACCTTCCTGCGCTGGACCCGGCTCCAGCGCTGGCAGCTCATCGACGGCTACGCGGTGTCGGTGGTCATCGGGGCGGCCTTCGGGCGCCTGGGGTGCCTGGCCGTGGGCGAGCACTTCGGCTCGGCCACCGACTTCCCCCTGGCCACCCGCTGGGAGGGGGCCATCGCCCTGCCCGACGGCGAGCAGCCGCTGCGGGAGCAGGCCCTGGGCCTGGGCGCCGATGCCCGCCCGGTGGTGGAGGGGACCACGTTCCACAACCCGGCCCTCTACGAGTGCGTCTCGCTGTTCCTGCTGCTGGGCCTGCTGTGGTGGGTGCTCCGCCGGCGCCGGGCCGCGCCGGGCACGGTGGCCGGCCTGTTCCTGGTGGGCTACGCCGTGCAGCGCTTCACCTGGGACACCCTGCGGGTCAACGACGAGCGGGTGGCCGGCATGACCGGGGCCCAGTGGATGTGCCTGGCCATGGTGCCCATCGGCATCTACGTCCTGACCAAGGTGCGGGCCGCCACCCCGGCCCTGCTGGCCGCCGAGGGGGCGTCGCCCGCTGGTGGGGAGGGGGCGCTGCTGGCCGACCGGGACGGGCCGTCGGCCGACCGGGACGGGGCGACCGTCGACGGGTCGGTCGACGACGGACCGGTCGACGGTGGGGGACCCGCTCCCGCGGGCCAGCCCGCCGGGGTGGGCGAGCCGGGCCGGGACGATCCGGCCGCGGACGAGGGCCCCGGCGCCCGGTAGGCGCCACCCCGCCGGCCCGGGGCCGAGGCGAAAAGGCCCGGCGGTCAGGCCGCGGGCTCGGGGACCATGCGGACCAGGGCGGCGGCGGCCCGGTAGGCGGCCTCGGCCGGTCCCACCTCGTCGTCGCGCAGCAGGTTGGCCATGATCCGCAGCACCCACTCCATGAGGCTGCGGCTCTGCATGCCCACCCGGGTGAGCTCGCGCATCACCGCCGGGTTGCCGATGACCACGCTGAACAGGCGGGCCACCCGGAAGTACAGGCCGTACTCCTCGGCGATGATCGACGGGTAGCGCTGCAGGGCCATGCCGTCGCCCGTGCCCAGGGCCTCGTCCAGCAGGCCGGCCACGGTGCGGCCGGTCTCGTACGCGTAGTCGATGCCCTCGCCGTTGAACGGGTTGACCGACCCGGCGGCGTCGCCCACGGCCACCCAGGTGGGGCCGATCTTGGGGTTGACGGACTGGGCCATGGGGATGCGACCCCCGGTGGGGGCGCACGTGGGGGCGGTGGGGTCGATGCCCCAGTAGTCCGGGGCGGTGGCCGCGAACTCCTCCATGAGGTGGCTGGTGTTGACCTCGCGGTAGCCCTTGAAGGTGGACAGGAGGCCGATGCCCACGTTGATGGTCCCGTCGCCGACCGGGAAGATCCAGCCGTAGCCGGGCAGGGAGCGGCCCTGGCGGTCGCGCACGTCGAGGGCCGACTCGATCCACGGGTCGTCGTGGCGGGGGCTCTCGTAGTAGGTGCGGATGGCGATGCCCATGGGGTAGGTGCGGTCCCGGGCCGTGCCCAGGGCCCGCCCGAAGCGCGAGTTGGCCCCGTCGGCGACCACCACGTAGCGGGCCTGCACCTCGCGCTCGGCGCCGCTCTCCTTGTCCCTCACCACCGCTCCCACCACCAGGCCGTGGCGCTGGAGGGGCCGGAGGGCCTCGGTGCCGGTGTGCAGGGTGGCGCCCAGCTCGACGGCCCGGTCGGCCACCATCTGGTCCAGCTCCCGGCGGCGGACCACGTAGCCGTGGGACGGGTAGATCGGGTGGTCGGGCCACTGCAGCTCGAGGGTGACGCCGTGGGCCACGGCCCGCAGCCCGTCGTAGCGGTGCGTGTGCTCCAGCTTCCCGGTGAGGCCCATGTCGTCGAGCTGCTTGACGGCCCGGGGGGTGAGCCCGTCACCGCAGGTCTTCTCCCGGGGAAACGTCTTCTTCTCCACCACGACGACGTGGCGGCCGGCCCGGGCCAGCCAGTGGGCGGTGGCCGCTCCGGCGGGGCCACCCCCGACGACCAGGACGTCGCAGCGCTCAGGACCGGCGATGACGGTCACCTTCCCTCGGGGGGGCGGGGCGGGGTCGGCGGGCGCGGGGCCATGGCCGGGCCAGTCTGGGGGCCGGTGGCCGGCACCCGCCACTCGGTGGCGCCGGCGGTGGGCCTCAGCCCTCGCCGGTGACGAGGGCGATGCGCTCCTCGCCCTCGGGGCCGGGCTCCGTGTCGCGGTAGACGACCTCGCCCTCCTCGATGCCCTCGATGGCCAGCTCGGCCCACTCCTCGTAGAGCTCGGCCACCTCGGGGGTGGCCGGGGGCTCCCCGGCCAGGGTCTCGCGGACGTAGCGGGTCACCGCGGCCAGCTCCTCGGCGGAGAGGTCGGGGAAGCCGGGCATGGCGCTGCTGGGCAGGTCGCTGGCGTCGTGGGGGCCGCCCTCGCGGTCGGGGTCGCCGTAGGGGCCGCTGCCCCCGCCCACCCACTCCTCGGCCCCGAGGTTGATCCACTGCATCATGGCCACCGGGTCGGGGAAGGTGGCCAGGGCCTCGCCCTCGTTGAGCTTGGCCCCGGTGCCGCCGGCTCCGGTGGGGAGGTGGCAGCCGGCGCAGGCGCCGTAGACCTCGGCGCCCAGCTCCAGGGCCACGTCGTCCTGCTCGGGGACGGTGACGCTGTCGTGGTAGAGGAAGGCCCACAGGGGCAGGAGGGCCACGACGGGCATGGCCCAGTAGGGGATGCGCTTGCGGCGCTCGGCGGCCTGGACGTGGGCCGGCTTGGGCTTCGGGGGGGGCGGGGGGGCGGGGGCGACCTTGGCCGGGGCGGGGGCCTTGGCCGGCGCCGGCGCGACGGCGCCGGCGTCCCCGGCGGGGGCGTCGCCGCCCCCGGTCCCGGCGTCGCCGCCCTCACCTCCGGGGAGCCCGAGAGCTGCCCGCCGCTCCTTGGAGCGCTTGAGGAGGTGTTCGGGGATCTCGGTCAACTGACTGGCCTCCGCAGGCGGAAGATCGTGCGGTCCGCCGGGGGGCCGGCGATGCGCCGCACTCTAGGTCGGGCCCTCCGCGGGAGACCAAGCGCAGGGGCGCCGGGCGGACCTGCGACGATGTGCCCCGTTCTCGCGGGCCGTGCTAGACCCGGTCTCACGAGCCTCCCGTCTCCCGGCGGGCGGCAGGGTCCATTGTGAGCGATTTCACTAGCGAGGAGGTGCGTTCGGCGTGGTCGCGTTCGTGGGGTCCGTCCTGATCTCCATCGCCCTCACCGCGGGCGTCGTCTGGTACGCCAAGCGCCGCCCCCTGGGCACCTCCCTCTCGTGGGGCGAGGCCATGGCTGCGGCCACCTACGCCTTCTTCGGCCTCTTCTGGGTCTACGGCGTGGTGCCCCACCAGTGGCTGACCTGGTCCGAGAACGAGCTGGGCTGGCGGCCCGACAAGTACCTGGCCGGCCCCAGCGGCACCGGCGCCCTCACCGAGGTGCCGATGAACATCTCGTACCAGACGCTCTCCCACCTGATCGCGGTCACCATCTACGGCACCTACCTCGCCCTCCACGTCGCCCTGTGGGCCTCCTGGCAGGGCCGGGGCGACAAGGCCGAGCGCAAGCGCAAGGCCCTCGAGGAGAAGACCACCGCCTACGGCCGCCCGCTGGCCCGGAAGGCGTAGGCGCCGTGGCCCGCACCGATGCCAACCCGCCCATGCCGGAGTTCCGGACCGACTACGTGCTCCGCGAGGTCGATGCCGACTACCTGGCCAAGGCGGTCAAGCCCAAGCAGTTCATCCACATCGACCAGTCCGAGTGCATCATGTGCGAGGGATGCGTGGACATCTGCCCGTGGAAGTGCATCTTCATGGTCCGGCCCGATGCCATCGCCGAGGCCGAGGGCACCGAGCGGCCGGGCATCGACCCCAGCGACCACGTGATCTTCACCATCGACGACGACGTGTGCACCCGGTGCGCCCTGTGCGTCGATCGGTGCCCCACCGGCGTCATCATCCTGGGGAAGATCGGCGAGCCGGCGGCCGACGGTGACGCCCACCAGCGGACCAACAGCCACGGCTACGGCTACGGGATGCGCCTCGGATGAGCGGCACCCGTCAGAAGGAAGGGCAGTAGACGATGGCCAAGGCCATGCAGAACAAGAGCCTCCCGGCCCGGGTCATGGGCGACCTCACCGACAAGGTGCAGGCCAGCCAGACCTGGAACTCGATCTTCCGGCCCGGCTCCATCTTCCGCAAGGGCTACACCGACAGCCCCAGGAACCGGTCCTACGTGATCATGAACTCGGTGCTGTACCACCTCCACCCGGTGAAGGTGAAGCGCCACGCGGTGAAGGTCTCCTACACCCTGTGCCTGGGCGGGCTGAGCTTCTTCCTCTTCATCCTGCTCACCGTCACCGGCATCTTCTTGATGTTCTTCTACCGGCCCACCGCGGCCCAGGCCTGGAACGACATCTACGCCCTGCAGACCAACGTGGCCTTCGGCCTGCTGGTGCGGAACATGCACCGCTGGGCCGCCCACCTCATGGTGCTCTCGGTGTTCCTGCACATGGCCCGCGTCTTCTACCACGGGGCCTACAAGCCGCCCCGTGAGTTCAACTGGGTGATCGGGGTGATCCTGCTCACCCTCACCCTGCTGCTCAGCTTCACCGGGTACCTGCTCCCGTGGGACCAGTTGGCCCTGTGGGCCGTCACGGTGGGCACCAACATGATGGGCTACACCCCTGTGTTCGGTGACCAGGTCCGCTTCGCCCTCCTGGGCGGGGCGGAGATCGGCACCGACACCTTGCTGCGCTGGTACGTGCTCCACGTCCTGATGCTCCCGTTCGTGATCGTCATCTTCATGGCGATCCACTTCTGGCGGGTGCGCAAGGACGGCGGCATCAGCGGGCCCCTGTAGGTCAGGAGGCGACGTGACCGAGATCCCCGAGCACCTCCGCAAGCGGGCCGAGGAGGCCCGCAAGAAGGCCGCCGCGGCCAAGGCCCCGGCCGAGCCGGCGGCCTCCGGCGGCGACGGCGGGGGCGGCGACAGCCGCATCCCCCAGCACCTGCTGGACCGGGCCAAGGCGGCCCGCGACAAGGCCAGCGGCGCCCCCGCGGCCGAGGCGTCGCCCGGCGGGGGCGTGGCCACGGCCACCGCACCCGGGGGCGGGGGGCTGGCCACCGCCGCGCCCCCCGTGGCCGCCGGTCCCGGCGGCCACACCCAGCGCCTGCTGACGGTGGTGAAGTCGGGCTCGATCCAGGACGTGAAGGCGGCCCCGCAGGACAAGGTCCACACCTGGCCCCACCTGCTGGCCGTCGAGTTCGTGGCCGCCCTGCTGTGCACGGCCTTCACCCTCATCTTCTCGATCTTCGTGAACGCCCCGCTGCTGACCCTGGCCAACCCCAACCAGACGCCCAACCCGTCCAAGGCGCCGTGGTACTTCCTGGGCCTCCAGGAGCTGCTCACCATGTTCCACCCCATGGTGGCCGGCGTGACCATCCCCGGCATGGGGATCTTCGCCCTGATCCTCGCCCCGTACACCGACCGCAACCCGTCGAACAAGCCCGAGGATCGCAAGTTCGCCATCTCGCTCTTCACCGTGCACCTGATGTTCTGGGCCGTGCTGGTGATGATCGGTTCGTTCTTCCGGGGGCCGGGTCAGAACTTCGTGTTCCCCTGGGACGCCGGCCTCTTCTTCGAGCTGTAGGAGGTTCGGATGTCCTTCGTCATCGTCCTCGCCATCGTGGGCCTGGTCCTCGCCGCTGCGGCCGTGCTCTTCACCGTGCAGCGCACCCGCGACACCCAGCGGGCCGTCGGCTACCTGGCCCGTGAGACCAAGAGCCGGGACCGCTCGGCGTCCCGCTCCCGGGGTGAGGAGGCCGAGGCCCCCTCCACCGGCCGGGAGGTCGAGCTGGCCACCGTGGCGGCCCGGCGGGGGGGCACCGACCTGGCCACCGCGCCCCCCTCGGCCCCGGTGGCCTGGGAGCCGCCCGACGAGGACGCCATGGGCGTCACCCGTCGCCAGTTCATGAACCGGGGCATCATCGCCGGCTTCGGCCTCGGCATCGGCGGCTTCGCCCCCGCGGCCCTGGCCTTCCTGTGGCCCCAGGGCACCTCGGGCTTCGGCTCCAAGATCTCGGTCGGCAGCGTGGCCGAGCTCAAGTCCCAGGTCCAGCAGGGCAACGGCTTCCTCTACTACCCCGAGGGCCGCATGTGGATCACCGAGTACCCGGCGTCCTCGCTCGACAACGCCCGGGGCGCCTACTCCGAGTCCGAGCTGGCCGGCATGGAGGCCGGGCTGGTGGCCCTCTACCAGAAGTGCCCGCACCTCGGGTGCCGGGTGCCCAACTGCCCGACGTCGCAGTGGTTCGAGTGCGGCTGCCACGGCTCGCAGTACAACCGGGTCGGTGAGAAGAAGGCCGGCCCCGCGCCCCGTGGCCTCGACCGCTTCGCCATGGCCGTCGAGGGCGGGACGTTCACCGTCGACACCGGCCTGATCATCCAGGGGCCGGCGATCGGCACCAACACCACCGGCCAGGAGGCCGAGGGTCCGCACTGCATCTCCGGAGGTGCCGCGCACTGATGCTGCTGGCCAGCACCCAATCCGCCATCGGCGGCGTCATCCTCTTCGCCGCCGTCGTCATCGCCCTCACCTACGCCTGGATCAACGTCCGCCAGGGCCGGGAGGAGGTCGGCTCGGAGATCGAGCTGGCCGCCAACCGCAAGCCGTACTACTCCGACGAGGAGCTCGAGGGGAAGAAGCTCGACCGCACCCTCACCGTCGGCCTCATCGGCATGTTCGTGGTGGCCATCGCCCTGCCCCTCTACGGCGTGGCCGAGCCGGGCCGCCAGGACGGGGCCCGGGCCGACTTCAAGCGCAAGTTCGTCGACCGCGGGGCCGAGATGTTCGACACCACCGAGAACGAGGGCTTCAACTGCGCCTTCTGCCACGGCGGCATGGAGGCCACCGGCAGCGCGGTGGAGTTCACCATCACCGACGCCAACGGCCAGTTCGTGAAGCAGGTGCAGTGGAAGGCCCCGGCCCTCAACACCGTGCTGCTGCGCTTCAGCCGTGAGGAGCTGCGCGACATCCTGGTCTACGGCCGGACCTACTCGCCCATGCCGGCCTGGGGCGTGGCCGGCGGCGGTCCCCTCAACGACCAGCAGATCCAGAACCTCATCGACTACATCGAGAGCATCCAGATCGACATCACCGACCCGGAGGCCCGCGAGGAGCTCCGCCTGGAGGTGGCCGAAGCGGTGGAGGAGGAGATGCGCCTGGCCGAGGAGGCCGGCGTGCCCTACGCCAGCGAGGGCGAGGCCCTGTTCAACCTGGGCTACTACTCGGGCTACGCCGGCGGCGCCTTCGCCTGCGGCCGGTGCCACACCACGGGCTGGAGCTACGGCGAGAAGGGCCCCGACGGCAACGGCGCCTACGGCCCGTCGCTGCGGGGCGGCGTGAGCCGCATCCGCTTCCCGGGCCCGGTGGCCGGCCTCGAGCAGCAGGTCGACTTCATCTGCACCGGCAGCGAGAAGGGCGTCAACTACGGCCAGAACGCGCAGGGCGCGGGCCGGATGCCCGGCTTCTGCCAGACGCCGGCCGAGGTCGACAACGCCGCCGAGACCGGGGAGGTCGGGGTGCAGGCCAAGGAGCCGTCCGATCCCGACACCCAGGGCGGCATGTTGTCCAAGGACGACGTCGAGAAGATCGTCCGCTACGTCAGGGGCCTGTGAGACCGTGGATCTGATCCTCTCCGCCATGAGCTGGGACCCCGGGTTCCGGGGCATCCTCACCGTCGGCGTGGGCGTCGCCGTGCTGATGGGCTCGGTGTACCTGCTGCTGGCCACCAACAGCGGTGCCCGCCTGGGCTTCCTGCTCTCCCTCACCGGCCTGGCCGGCTGGATGATGATCATGGGCCTGGTCTGGTCCATGTACGGCATCGGCTACCAGGGCCGGGTGGCCACGTGGCACGTCGAGGAGGTCAACTTCGGGGACCTGACGGTGGCCGACGACCCCGAGGCCCGCACCGTGCCCCCCCGGGACGAGCTGCCCGAGCCCCGGGAGCTGATCCAGGGCAACGCCGACCTGGAGCGCCAGTTCCCCGACGACCCCACCCGGCGGGCCCCGCAGCTCGGTGACCTGCTGAGCGTGGACCCCGACCTGGCCGAGGAGGTGCCCGAGCGCGACGGCTGGCACATCCTGGCCGCGGCCGACCCCCAGACCGGTGAGGCGGTGGCCGCCGCCTCGGCCTTCCTGACCGAGGAGCAGAAGTTCCCCTCGGCCGACGGCTTCGTGGTGCTCGACGCCTGGAGCAAGGGGGGCAAGGACCGCCGCTCCGACGACTCGCTCCTGGGCCGGGCTCTGTTCAAGGCCGGGCGCATCGCCACCTGGCCGCTGGGCCACCCCCCCCACCGGGTCGTGGTCCGGACCCAGGCCGTCATCCCCCGCGAGACGGTGGCCGGCCAGCCGCCGGCCACCCCCCAGGCCGACGAGGAGCAGCCGGTGGTGTCGGTGGTGATGGTGCGCGACCTCGGCTCCCGCCGCCAGCCGGCCATCTTCTTGACCATCGCCTCGGCCATCCTCTTCGCCGTGTGCTGCAACTCGCTGCACCGCCGCGACAAGCTGGTGGCCGAGGCCCGGGCAGCCGGGGGCTGAGCCGTGGGCCAGTACCTGCCCGTCGTCACCCTGTTCGTCCTGGCCGTGCTGTTCGCGGTCGTGAGCAGGGTCGCGTCGGGGCTGCTGGCCCCCCGCCTCCCCACGGCGGCCAAGAGCGCGCCCTACGAGTGCGGCATCGTCCCGTCGCAGGAGCCCCCGGAGCGCTTCCCGGTGCGCTTCTACCTGGTGGCCATGATCTTCATCGTCTTCGACATCGAGGTCGTGTTCCTCTACCCCTACGCCGTCATCCACCGGGAGCTGGGCGTGTTCGGGTTGGTCGAGATGATCCTCTTCGCGGCCATCGTGTTCGCCTCCTTCCTGTTCCTCATCTCCAACGGCGCCCTGGAGTGGGGCCCGTTGCGTCACGGGCGCCTCGTCGGGCAGCAGGACATGGTGTCGCCGTCCCGGACGACGGCCACCACCATCCGGCGGGTCGGCCTGGAGGGCCGCCCCCCGGCCGACGAGGAGGAGGCGGCCTGATGGGCTGGGACGTGCAGAAGGGCCTGGAGGGCCTCGACCACAACTTCCTCACCGGCAAGGTCGAGGACCTGGTCAACTGGGCCCGGCGCTCCTCGCTGATGCCCAACACGTTCGGCCTGGCCTGCTGCGCCATCGAGATGATGGCCGCCGGCGGCCCCCACTACGACCTGGCCCGCTTCGGCATGGAGGTGTTCCGCGCCTCGCCCCGCCAGGCCGACCTCATGATCGTGGCCGGCCGGGTCTCGCAGAAGATGGCGCCCGTGCTCCGCCAGGTCTACGACCAGATGATGGAGCCCAAGTGGGTGATCTCCATGGGGGTCTGCGCCAGCTCCGGGGGCATGTTCAACAACTACGCCATCGTCCAGGGCGTCGACCAGATCGTCCCCGTCGACGTGTACGCGCCCGGCTGCCCCCCCGGCCCCGAGACGCTCATCCACGCCATCAACACGCTGCACGGCAAGATCGGGAGCGGCGAGCTCCTGCGCCGGCGGGCGGAGTCGGGGGCCGGGGCGGGCCTCACCGTCACCCAGCGGGACGGCCAGGCCGCCCCGGTCGTGCTCTCCGGGCGGAGCTGACCGTGTCCGATCCCGACGCCGCCCCCGCTGACGGCGACGCCGTCGCCCCGGCGCCGTCCGAGCCGGAAGCCGTGCACGGCGCCCCCCTCACCACCGCCCTGGGCGAGGTGACGCTGCACCCGACCCGCGACCGGCTGGCCGAGGTGGTCCGGGCCCTGCGCGACGAGGGCTGGCTGATGTGCCTGGACGTCACCGCGGTCGACCACCTGGCCAACGCCGCCCCCCGGGCCCTGCCCGACGGCGTCGCCCCCGAGCGCTTCGAGGTGGTGGTGACGCTGATCAGCCACCAGCGGGCCGAGCGCCTCCGGATCAAGGTGCAGGTCCCCGGGGACGACCCCACCGTGCCCTCGCTCTTCGAGGTCCACCCCGGCACCGAGGCGCTCGAGCGCGAGGTGTTCGACATGTTCGGCATCGGCTTCGAGGGGCACCCCGACCTCACCCGCATCCTGATGCCCGAGGACTGGGTCGGCCACCCGCTGCGCAAGGACTACGCCCCCGGGCGCATCCCGGTGCAGTTCAAGGGCGACCCGGGACCCCGGTAGGAGGCCGCCATGACCACCGCGGGAGTGATCCGCACCGACGAGGGGACCCAGGAGATGGCCCCGCGGCCCGTGGCCGGCGGGGTCGAGGTGCTGCGCGAGCTGGGCAGCGTCCTGCGCCTGTCGGAGGCCGAGGTGGCGGCCCTGGGCGACCGGGGGGCCGACGAGGAGTCGGCCACCACGACCATCCTCAACATGGGCCCCCAGCACCCCTCGACCCACGGCGTGCTCCGCCTGATGCTCGAGCTCGACGGCGAGCGGGTGGTGCGGACCAAGCCGGTGCTGGGCTACCTCCACACCGGCATGGAGAAGACGGCCGAGGACCTCACCTACCTGCAGGGCCCGACCAACGTCACCCGCATGGACTACGCCTCGCCGCTGTTCAACGAGCTGGCCTTCTCGCTGGCCGTCGAGAAGCTGCTCGGCGTCGAGGTCCCGCCCCGGGCAGTGTGGATCCGGATGCTGCTGACCGAGCTGAACCGGATCAGCTCGCACCTGCTGTTCCTGGCCACCAACGGCATGGACGTGGGCGCGGTGTCGATGATGCTCTACGGCTGGCGGGAGCGGGAGGAGACCCTCCGCGTCCTGGAGTTCATCACCGGGCTGCGGATGAACCACAACTTCATCCGCCCCGGGGGCGTGGCCGCCGACCTGCCCGACGGCTGGGTCGAGCGCATCGAGCCGGTGCTGGAGGCCATCCCCCGCCGCCTCGACGAGTACGAGATCCTCCTGTCCCAGCAGCCCATCTACCGCGACCGGCTCCAGGGCGTGGGGGTCATCACCGCCGAGGAGGCCATCGCCCTGGGGGCCACCGGGCCCATCCTGCGCTCGACCGGCTACGCCTGGGACCTGCGCCGCGACATGCCGTACCTGGCCTACGACCAGGTCGACTTCGACGTCATAGTCGGCTCCTACGGCGACTGCTTCGACCGCTACGCCATCCGCCTGGCCGAGGTGCGCGAGTCGGTCCGGATCATCCGGCAGGTCATGGACAAGCTGCCGGCCGGCGACTACCGCGTCCAGGACAAGAAGGTCACCCCGCCGCCCCGGGCCCGCATCGACGAGTCGATGGAGGCCCTGATCCACCACTTCAAGATCTTCACCGAGGGCTTCCAGGTCCCCGCCGGCGAGGCCTACGCCGCGGTGGAATCCCCTCGGGGGGAGCTGGGCTGCTACATCGTGAGCGATGGATCGGCCAAGCCCTACCGCGTCCACGTCCGGGGCCCGTCGTTCGTGAACATCCAGACGCTGCCCCACATGATGCACGACGGGCTCATCGCCGACGGCGTGGCCGTCATCTCCTCCGTCGACCCGATCATGGGCGAGGTGGATCGGTGAGGGCTCCGAACCCGCGCTCGGTCGGTGGCCGCTCGGCGGCTCCGGTTCGGTGCTCGCCCTGGCCCCGCTCGCTGGCGCTCGCTCCGCTGCTGCGCTCCGCTTCCGGTGCCGCCGAGCGGCCTGCCCCGCGTTGCAGCTCCACCTCACGGGCGCTGGCTCCCGTCGCCGGCCTGCGGCCGACCGTTCTGTTGGGGGCCCGCTGATGGCCCGCCTCACGCTGGACAACGAGCTGCTGGCCCGGGAGATCATCGCCCGGTACCCGCGGCCGAAGTCGGCCCTGATCCCGCTGCTGCACCTGGCCCAGGAGCAGGACGGGTGGGTCACCGACGAGGCCATGGAGCACCTGGCCGAGCTGGTGGGGGTGACGCCGGCCGAGGTGCTGGGCACCTGCTCGTTCTACGAGATGTTCAAGCGCCAGCCGGTGGGCCGCTACGTCATCAACGTGTGCACCAACATCGCCTGCCAGCTCATGGGGGGCGAGGAGCTGCTGGCCCACGCCGAGGAGTCCCTGGGCGTCCGCTCCGGCTCCACCACCGCCGACGGGATGTTCACCGTCGAGGACGTGGAGTGCATCGCGGCCTGCACCGAGGCGCCCTGCCTCCAGGTCAACTACCGGTACCGCCACCGCATCACCCCCGAGCAGTTCGACACCATGGTCGAGGACCTGCGGGCCGGACGCCTCGACGACGAGGTCCCCCCCCACGGCACCCTGGCCCGGGTCCGCCAGCGCATCCCGGCCGGGGCCGCGGTGGGCCCGGCCCGTCCCGGCGAGTGCGAGGAGCCGGTGTGGATCTCCTCGCGGCCGGCGCCGGCCAAGGGCGAGGGGTAGCCGTGGCCGTCACCGACGCACCCAAGATCATCACCTCCCGCCTGGTCCACGACGACAGCCACACCCTGGACCGCTACCAGGCCACCGGCGGCTACCAGGGCCTGCGGGCGGCCCTGGCCAAGCGGCCCGACGAGGTGGTCGGCGAGGTGAAGACGGCCAGCCTCCTGGGTCGGGGCGGTGCCGGCTTCCCGGCCGGCGTCAAGTGGGGCTTCTGCCCGCCCGGCGTGTGGCCCCGGTACCTGGTCGTCAACGGCGACGAGTCCGAGCCCGGCACCTACAAGGACCGCATCCTCATGGAGCGCGATCCCCACCAGCTCATCGAGGGCGTGCTCATCGCCTGCTACGCCATCGGCTGCGCCCAGGCCTTCCTCTACGTGCGCGGCGAGATGGCCCTGGCCCAGGAGCGCATCGCCGCCGCCCTCAACGACGCCTACGCCGCCGGGTACGTGGGCCAGGGCATCCTGGGCTCCGACTTCTCGGTCGACATCGTCCTGCACTGGGGGGCGGGGGCCTACATCGTGGGCGAGGAGACGGCCCTCATCGAGTCGCTGGAGGGCAACCGGGGGATGCCCCGGCTCAAGCCGCCCTTCTTCCCGGCCGCCAAGGGCCTGTACCTCCAGCCCACGGTGGTCAACAACGTGGAGACCCTGGCCAACCTGCCGTGGATCCTGCGCGAGGGCGGGGCCAGCTTCGCCGAGCTGGGGGCCGAGGCCAGCCGGGGCACCCGCATGTTCGCGGTGTCGGGCCACGTCCGGAACCCGGGCGTGTACGAGGTCGAGTTCGGGGTCACCACCTTCCGCGACCTCATCTACGCCCCCGTCTACGGCGGTGGCATCCGCGACGGCCACGCCCTGAAGGCCTTCATCCCGGGCGGGGCCTCGGCGCCCTGGTTCTACGAGGAGCACCTGGACCTGCCCCTGGAGAAGGGGGCGGTCGACAAGGCCGGCTCCATGCTCGGGTCGGGGGCCATCGTGGTCATGGACGAGACCACCGACATGGTCAAGGCCGCCCTGCGGGTGGTGCGGTTCTTCGCCCGCGAGTCGTGCGGGAAGTGCACGCCGTGCCGCGAGGGCACGAGCTGGCTGGAGAAGATCCTGGAGCGCATCCTCGACGGCCACGGCCGCCCCAGCGACCTCGACCTGCTGCTGGACGTGTGCGACAACATCAGCCCCGGCATCGCCTGGCCCCCCAAGCAGACCACCATCTGCCCCCTGGGCCCCTCGGCGGTGTCGCCCATCGCCTCGGCCGTGACCCGGTTCCGGGACGAGTTCGAGGCCCGGCTGGGCGGGGCGCCGGTGCCGGTCACCGTGTCCATGGCCGGCGGCGCCTACGTCGCCGCCCCCACCCCGGCCCCCGAGGAGGTGGCCTCGTGACCGACGTGGAGTCCCCGGCCGAGGCCGGCGTGACCATCACCGTCGACGGGCGCGAGCTCCAGGTGCCCCGGGGCGAGCTGCTCATCGAGGCCTGCGAGCGGGCCGACGTGTACGTCCCCCGGTTCTGCTACCACTCCCGCATGCGGCCGGTCGGCATGTGCCGGCAGTGCCTGGTCGAGGTGGACACCGGGCGGGGGCCCGCCCTCCAGCCGTCGTGCATGATCGAGGCCGCCGACGGCATGAAGGTGGAGACCGGGACCCCGGTGGCCATCAAGGCCCAGACCGGCGTGCTGGAGCTGTTGCTGGTCAACCACCCGCTCGACTGCCCGGTGTGCGACAAGGGCGGCGAGTGCCCGCTCCAGGACCAGGCCATGTCCCACGGCCCGGGCGAGTCGCGGATGGTCGAGGAGAAGCGGCACTTCGAGAAGCCCATCCCCGTCAGCGACCTGGTGGCCCTGGACCGGGAGCGCTGCATCCTCTGCGACCGCTGCACCCGCTTCGCCAAGGACGTGGCCGGCGAGCCGCTCATCCACTTCCTGGACCGGGGCAACCAGACGCAGGTCAACACGTTCCCCGACCACCCCTTCGCCTCGTACTACAGCGGCAACACCGTGCAGATCTGCCCGGTCGGCGCCCTCACCTCGGTGTCGTACCGGTTCAAGGCCCGGCCCTGGGACCTGGCCCAGGTCGAGTCGACGTGCCAGGGCTGCGCCATGGGGTGCCGGATCGTGATCGACACGTCGCGCGACCGGGTCAACCGGCACAACGGCGTCGACATCGACCCCGTGAACTGGGGTTGGCTGTGCGACAAGGGCCGCTACGGCTACCAGGCCATCGAGTCCGAGGAGCGCCTCGGCGCCCCCCTCCGGCGGGAGGGCGACGCGCTGGTCGGGGCCGGGTGGTCCGAGGCCCTGGGCCTGGCCGCCCGGGCCCTGGACGAGGCCCGGCGGGGCCGGGGGCCGGCCAGCATCGCCGTGCTGGGCGGGGCCCGCCTGCCCAACGAGGGCGCCTACGCCTGGGCCAAGCTGGCCAAGGGCGTCCTGGGCACCGACAACGTCGACGCCCAGATGGGCGACGGGCTGCCGGCCGAGGTGGTGCTGGGGCTGCCCCGGGCCACCATCGACCGCCTGTGCCGGCCCGGCGGCACCATCCTGTGGATCGGCCCCGACCCCCGCGAGGAGCTGGCGGTCCTTTACCTCCGGCTGCGCCACGCCGTGCGCGAGGACGGGGCCCGGCTGGTGGCCATCACCCCCACCGGCACCGTGCTCGACGAGCTGGCCACGGCCGCCTTCCACCCCGAGCCGGCCCTGCTCCCGGCCCTGGTGTCGGCCCTGCTGGAGGACGGCCCGGCCCCTGACGGCGTCGACCCCGAGGCCCTGGCCGCGGCCCGGGACCTGCTGGGCGGCGACGACCTGGCCGTCGCCCTGGGGCGGGCCTCGGTGGCCGAGAGCGCGGGCTACACCGTCGACGCCGCCGCCGTGGTGGCCCGGGCCCGGCCCGAGGCCCCGGTCCTGCCGCTGCTCCGGCGGGCCAACGTGCACGGCGCCCTCGACATGGGCCTGGCCCCCGGGCTCCTGCCCGGCCGGACCACCCTGGCCGCCGGGGCCGAGCGGATGGGCGTGGTCTGGGACACCGTCCCGACCGAACGGGGCCTCGACGCCACCGGCATCCTGACCGCGGCGGCCGAGGGGCGGATCGACGTCCTGGTGCTGCTGGGGGCCGACCCCCTGGCCGACCACCCCGACCGGGAGCTGGCGGCCCGGGCCCTGGCCGGGGCCCGGACCGTCATCGCATCGGACCTGTTCCTGACCGAGTCCTCGACCCGGGCCGACGTGGTCTTCCCGGCGGCCGGGCCCGACGAGGTCGACGGCACCCACACCAACGTCGAGGGCCGGATCAGCCTCCTGGCCCAGGCCGTCACCGGGCCCGGCACCGCCCGCCCGGACTGGATGGTGGCCGCCGAGCTGGCCTTCCGCCTGGGGGCCGACCTGGGCCTGGAGTCCGTGGCCGACATCTGGGCCGAGATCGAGGCGGTGGCCCCGTCGCATCGCGGCATCACCGCCCAGCTCCTGGCCGAGGCGGGCGACGGCGTGGTGGCCCCGCTGGGCGCCGCCCCGGCGGCCACCACCGAGGTGACCAGCACCGGCGAGGCGGTGGGCGGCGCCGATGCCGACCCCGCCGGGGGAGCCGACGCGCCCGACGTGGTCCAGGACGAGGGGCCCGAACCCAGCGGCCAGGGCTCGGCCCACGGGGACTCCGAGCCGGCCGGGCCCGAGGGCGCCGATGACGCCGAGGCGGCCCGGGTCGACCCCGAGGCCGAGGAGGGCGGCGGCCGGGCCGCCCAGGACGTGGTGGTGCCCGAGGCCGACCCGGCCGGCACCGGGCCGGCCGGCGGCGACCCCGAGGGTGTCCGATTCGAGGCGCCGGCGCCCACGCCGGTGCCCCCGGTCGACTCCTACGCCCTGCGCCTGGTGGTCACCCGCACCCTCTACGACGACGGCACCCTGGTCCAGCAGGCCCCGATCCTGGCCGGGCTGGCCGCCGAGGCCCCCCTCCGGGTCCACCCGTCGGTGCTCGATCGCCTCGGGGTCGACCCCGGGGCCAGGGTCCGGGCCATCTCGCCCCGGGCCACCATCACCCTGCCGGTGGTGGCCGACCCGGGCGTGCCCCGGGGCGTGGCCGCCGTGGCCCGCCGCCGCCGGGCCGGGGGCGTGGCCGACCTGGTCGACAGCAGCCAGCCGGTGACCGAGATCCGGCTGGAGACGGCCTGATGCTGGCCCACGTCCTGGCCGCCGACCCGCTCCTGGCCGGCGACATCGACCTGGCCGTCGTCCTGGTCGTGCTCCTCAAGACCGTCGTCGCCTTCACCCTCCTGCTGGTGTCGGTCCTGTTCATGGTCTGGTTCGAGCGCAAGGTCATCGGCGACCTCCAGAACCGCCTGGGCCCGAACCGGGCCGGGCCCTTCGGCCTGTTCCAGACGGTGGCCGACGGCCTCAAGTTCTTCATGAAGGAGGACCAGGTCCCGGACCGGGCCGACCGCCGGATCTTCGTGCTGGCCCCCTACCTCACCGCGGTGCCGGCCTTCCTGGTCTTCGCCGTCATCCCGGTGGGGGGTGACTTCACCGGCGGCCGCGACGGCACGGTGGAGATCTTCGGGCGGACGACGTTCCTGCAGCTGGCCGACCCGCCGGTGGGTGTGCTGCTCATCCTGGCCATGTCGTCGATCGCGGTGTACGGGATCATGCTGGCCGGCTGGTCCTCGGGTTCGAAGTACCCGCTGCTGGGCGCGGTCCGGGCCTCGGCCCAGATGGTGTCCTACGAGGCGGCCCTGGGCCTGTCGGTGGTCACCGTGGTGCTCACCGCCGGCACCCTCAGCACCAACGGCATCGTGGCCAGCCAGAGCACCTGGAGCTGGAACCTGTGGGTCACCGGCTTCGTGCCCTTCGTGATCTTCCTCATCGCCGCCACCGCCGAGCTCAACCGTCCCCCGTTCGACCTGGTCGAGGCCGAGCAGGAGCTGGTGGGCGGGTTCAACACCGAGTACGCCTCGTTCCGCTTCGCCCTGTTCTTCCTGGCCGAGTTCATGAACACGGTGACCATGTCGGCCATCATCGTCACCCTGTTCTTCGGCGGGCCGTCGGGACCGGTGCCGGTCGGGCCGGGCTGGTTGTGGGGCACGGTCTGGTTCACCGTGAAGCTGTTCGTCTTCCTGTTCATGTTCGTGTGGTTCCGGGCCACCCTGCCCCGGGTCCGCTACGACCAGCTCATGGACCTGGGCTGGAAGGTGCTGATCCCCCTGGCCCTGGGCTGGCTGCTGATCGTGGCCGGCTACCGGGTGGGCGACGACGAGGGCTGGAACCCGTTGGTGGTCCCCGTGGTGGGGGCGGCCGCGGTGGCGGCCTGCTACGGCCTCCTGGCGCTGGCCCTGCGGGCCGCCCGCCGGGCCCGCCGGCTCGACGAGGAGGTGGGGGCCTGATGGGCTACCTCGGAGGTTTCCTGGTCACCTTGCGGCAGATGGGCAAGCGCCAGCGGGTCACCCGGCCCTACGTCAAGGACGAGGGCGGCAAGCGCCCGAAGCCGGAGCGCTTCCACGGCCGGCACGTCCTCAACCGGTACGAGGACGGCATGGAGAAGTGCATCGGGTGCGAGCTGTGCGCCGGCGTGTGCCCGGCCCGCTGCATCTACGTACGGGGCGCCGACAACCCGCCCGGCGACCCGGTGAGCCCGGGCGAGCGCTACGGCTACGTCTACGAGATCAACTACCTGCGCTGCATCCACTGCGACCTGTGCGTCGAGGCCTGCCCCACCGAGGCCATCACCGAGTCCAAGCTGTTCGAGTTCTCCTTCACCAACCGGTCCGACGGCATCTACACCAAGGCCGAGCTGCTGGTCGACGACGACGGCCGGCCCCAGGTGCTGCCGTGGGAGGACTGGACCGACGCCGAGGTGGTGGTCCCCCTCACCTCGGCGTGGATGCGGGCCACCTCCCCGTCCGGTGACGCCGCCTACGAGGGCGTGGTGGCCTGGTCGGGCGAGCTGGGCTTCGGAGTCCGCCCGCCCGAGCGGGGCCAGGGCGAGCAGGCCGCCGATGAGCCCCGGGCCTCCACCACCAGTGACGTGGGCGAGGGGCACTGATGGTCGAGGTCGTCGTCTTCGCCATCGCCGCCCTCGTCGTGCTGGGGGGCGCGGCCGGCGTGATCCTCCAGCGCAACCCCGTGCACGCCGCCCTCTCGCTGGTGGCCACCCTGTTTGGCATCGCCGTGCTGTTCGTGGCCCAGGAGGCCAACTTCCTGGCCGCCGTGCAGGTCATCGTGTACGCCGGCGCCATCGTGGTGCTGTTCCTGTTCGTCATCATGCTGCTGGGCGTCGACCAGGCCGACGACCTCGACGCCGAGCCCCTGGTGGGCCAGCGACCGGTGGCCATAGCCCTGGGCGTGCTCATCGGAGCGGGGATGGTGCTGGTGGTGGCCACCAGCACCGTGACCGGCGTGCCGGCCGCCTCCGAGCGCTGGGTCCGCAACGGCGAGGACGTGGCCCAGATCGGCCGCCTCCTCTTCACCGACCACCTCTTCGCCTTCGAGATCACCTCCCTGCTGCTGGTCATCGCCGTGGTCGGCGCGGTGCTGCTGGCCCGCACCCGGCCCGGCCCCCAGGTCGACGCGGAGGAGGACGTCCCGGTGCTGCCGGGCGAGGTCGTCTACGAGGAGGAGGAGTGATGCTGGCCGCCGTCTCCTCGGGCTGGTACCTGTCGCTGGGCGCCGTGCTCTTCGCCATGGGCGCCGCCGGGCTGATGGTCCGGCGCAACCCCCTCGTGATGTTCATGTGCATCGAGCTGATGCTCAACGCCGTCAACCTCACCTTCGTCACCTTCGCCCGCCGCCTCGACGACGTGGGGGGCCAGGTGGTCGTCTTCTTCGTCCTGGTGGTGGCGGCGGCCGAGGTGGTCGTCGGACTCGGCATCATCGTCTCCATCCTCCGGCGGTCGCCCGCGGCCACCGCCGACGACGCCTCGTACCTCAGGGGCTGACACCACATGCTCGAGCTGACCTGGCTCATCCCTGCCCTGCCCCTGGCCGGCTTCGTGGTCCTCATGGTCCTGGGTCGCCGCCTGGGCGAGCCGCTGGCCGGCTGGCTGGCCACCGCCGCGGTGGGGGGCAGCTTCGTGGCCAGCGCCGTGGTCTTCGTCGGCATGCTGGGCCGCCACGGCGAGGAGCGGGCCTTCTCCCAGGTGCTGTTCGAGTGGGTGCCGGCCGGGGGCTTCTCGGTCGACGTGGGCTTCCTGGCCGACCCCCTGTCGGTGACCATGTGCCTGTTCATCACCGGCATCGCCACCCTCATCCACCTGTACGCCATCGGCTACATGCACGGCGACCGGGACTTCTCGAAGTTCTTCGTCTACCTGAACCTGTTCGTCTTCTCCATGCTCATGCTGGTGCTGGGCGACAACCTGCTGGTCACCTTCCTGGGCTGGGAGGGGGTGGGGGCGTGCTCCTACTTCCTCATCTCGTTCTGGCACACCTCGGACGCCAACGCCTCGGCCGGCAAGAAGGCCTTCGTCACCAACCGCGTCGGCGACTGGGGCTACATGGTGGCCATGTTCCTGACCTTCACCGCCCTGGGGTCGATCCGCTACGTCGACATCCAGGCCGGGGCGGGCGGGCTGGCCACCACCACGGCCACCGCCATCACCCTGCTGCTCCTGGTGGGGGCGGCCGGCAAGTCGGCCCAGCTCCCGCTGTTCGTGTGGCTGCCCGACGCCATGGCCGGCCCCACGCCCGTCTCCGCCCTGATCCACGCCGCCACCATGGTCACCTCCGGCGTGTACCTGCTGACCCGGATGAACCCGGTGATCGCCGTCGGCTCGGACTGGGTGCCGACCGTCATCGCCGTGGTCGGCGCGGCCACCGCCCTGTTCGCGGCCACCGTGGCCGTGGCCCAGACCGACATCAAGAAGGTGCTGGCCTACTCCACCATCTCGCAGCTGGGCTACATGTTCCTGGCCGTCGGGTCGGGGGCGTACGTGGCCGCCATCTTCCACATGGTCACCCACGCCTTCTTCAAGGCCCTGCTCTTCCTCGGCTCCGGCTCGGTCATCCACGGCCTGGGCGACGAGCAGGACATGCGGCGCATGGGCGCCCTCCGGAAGCTGCTGCCCGTCACCTCGGCCACCTTCATCGTGGGCTGGCTGGCCATCGCCGGGGTGCCGCCGTTCTCCGGCTTCTGGTCGAAGGACGAGATCCTGCTCTACGCCTGGGACCTGAGCCCGGCGCTGTGGGCGGTGGGCTTCGTGACCGCCATCCTCACCGCCTTCTACATGAGCCGCCAGGTGTTCCTGACCTTCTTCGGCGAGGCCCGGTGGGACCGGCCGCTGGCCGAGGCCGCCCCCGACCTGGCCCGGGAGCGGGGGGTGCCGGCCGGGTCCGCCGACGGGGAGGCCGAGGGCCGGCCCGACGGCGACGAGGCGGCCTCGCCCACGGTGGTGAACGTGTACGAGAGCGGCCACCTGCCCCACGGCGTCGGGCCCCTGGGTCCCATCCAGCCGCACGAGTCATCGTGGACCATGACCCTGCCCCTGGTGGTGCTGGCCGTGCTGGCCGTCGCCGGCGGGGCCCTCCAGCTCCCCTTCACCAGCGGCACCAAGCGGCTCGAGCACTGGCTGGAGCCGGTGGTGGCCCCCGGTGAGCACCACCTGGCCGTGGCCACCGGCACCAAGTGGGCCCTGGCCGCGGTGGCCGTGGTCGGGGGCCTGGTCGGCATCGCCGCCGCCGTCGCCCTCTACCTCCGGCGCCGCCGGGCCGAGCAGCCGGCCGAGCCCGCGCTCCTGGCCCGGGGGTGGTACTACGACTCGGGCCTGGCCGCCTTCGCCGGGGGGCCGGGCCGCATCGCCTTCGACACGCTGGCCTGGTTCGACCGCACGGTGGTGGACGGCGCCGTCAACGGCGTGGCCTGGCTGGTGCGAGGCACCGGCGGGGGCCTGCGCCGGACCCAGTCCGGCTTCGTCCGGGCCTACGCCGGGTTCGTGGCCTTCGGGGCCGTGGTCGTGGTGGCGGTCATGGTCTTCCGGGGGGTGGTCCTGTGAGCGCCGTGCTGGCCGCCACCGAGGGGGCGCACGCCACCTTCCCGCTGCTCACCACCCTGGTGGTGCTGCCGGCCGCCGGGGCCCTGGTCGTGGGGCTCCTGTCCAAGCGCCGGCCCGAGCTGTGCCGCACGGTGGCGCTGCTGGTCTCGGTGCTGACCGGCGCCCTGACCATCGCCACCCTGGTGGCCTTCGAGGCCGGCGGGGCCGAGTTCCAGATGGTCGAGCAGTACTCCTGGATCCGCGACCTGGGCATCTCCTGGCACCTGGGTGTCGACGGCATCTCCCTGTTCCTGTTGGTGATGACGGGCGTGCTGTTCCCCATCGCCATCATCGGGGCGCCGGCCCCCCACGACGAGAAGCCGTTCCTGGCCTGGCTGCTGCTGCTGGAGGCGGGCTGCCTGGGCGTGTTCCTGGCCCTCGACCTCTTCGTCTTCTTCGTGATGTTCGAGATCGTGCTGGTGCCGATGTACTTCCTCATCAGCGGGTGGGGCTACGCCGAGCGGCGCTACGCCTCGATGAAGTTCTTCCTGTACACGATGTTCGGCTCGGCCTTCATGCTGGTCGGCCTCATCGCCACCGCCGTGCTCCACGGGCGGGCCACCGGGCAGGTCACCTTCGACCTGGTCACCATCGCCTCGCAGCAGGGCGAGATCGCCACCACCACGGCGCGCTGGCTGTTCCTGGCCTTCGCCATCGCCTTCGCCATCAAGGTGCCCCTGTTCCCGCTGCACACGTGGCTGCCCGACGCCCACACCCAGGCCCCGACGGCCGGGTCGGTGATCCTGGCCGGGGTCATGCTCAAGCTGGGCACCTACGGCTTCCTGCGCTTCGGGCTCTACCTGTTCCCCGAGGCGTCGGCCTGGTTCGCCCCGGCCATGGTCACCCTGGGCACCGTCGGGGTCATCTACGGCGCCGTGGTGGCCACCATGCAGAAGGACCTGAAGCGGCTGGTGGCCTACTCGTCGGTGGCCCACCTTGGCTTCATCGTCCTGGGCACCTTCTCGCTCACCACCCAGGGCCTGGAGGGCTCGGTGCTGCAGATGGTCAACCACGGCATCTCCACCGGCGCCCTGTTCCTGCTGGTGGGGATGATCTCGGACCGCCGCCACACCCGCGAGATCGCGGCGCTGAAGGGCCTGCAGAAGGTGGCGCCGGTCTTCGCCGGGGTGTTCACGGTGGTGATGATGTCGTCGCTCGGCCTGCCCGGCCTGAACGGCTTCGTGGGCGAGTTCCTGATCCTGCTGGGCTCGTTCACCTCGGCCCGGTGGTGGTCGGTGGTGGCCGCCGCCGGGGTGATCCTGGCCGCCCTGTACCTGCTGTGGGCCTACCAGCGCACCTTCCACGGCGAGCCGGACCCCGACAACGAGGGCTTCCGGGAGATCTCCCTGCGGGAGGGCCTGGTGATGGCCCCGCTGCTGGGCCTGATCGTGTTCCTGGGCGTCTACCCCAAGCCGGTGCTGGAGCGGATCGAGCCCTCGATCACCGCCCTGGTGGCCCACGTCGAGGGCAACAGCGACTTCCGCGAGCCCGCGGTCGACAAGACCGGCCCGGCCGCCCGCTCGGACGTGTACGCCGAGGCCGAGTCGCAGGGCGAGGGCCACGGCGGGGCGGGCACCGAGGGTGAGGGCGAGGCGCCGGCCACCGACGGCGGCGCCCACGACGAGGAGGGGGGCGGATGATGGCGCTGCTGGCCGAGCTGCAGTCGATCGAGACGCCGGGCGTGGCCTGGGCCGCCCTCTCGCCGTTCCTGGTGCTGGTGGGTGGGGCCACCCTGCTGCTGGGCGCCGGCGGCCTCCTGCCCCGACGCACCAAGGTGGGCTGGCCGGCCCTGTGGACCGTGGCCACCGCCCTGGCCGCCATCGTGGCCGCCGTGCTGCTGTGGCGGGACCTGCCCGAGAGCGGCACCCGCACCGTGGTCCGCGGCGCCTACGCCGTCGACGGCTTCTCCCTGTTCCTGATCGTGGTGATCTGTGTCGGCCTGATCATCGGCGCCCTGCTCACCGACGGCTACCTGCGCCGGGAGGACCTGGAGGGCCCCGAGCCCTCCATCCTGTTCCTGGTCTCGGCGGCCGGTGGCGTGATCATGGCCTCGGCCGCCGATCTCATCGTGCTGTTCCTGGGCCTGGAGATCCTCTCCATCGCCGCCTACGTGCTGGCCGGCCTGCACCGGCGGCGCATGCGCTCGGGCGAGGCCGCCCTCAAGTACTTCGTGCTGGGCGGCTTCTCGTCGGCCTTCTTCCTCTACGGCATCGCCCTGGTCTACGGGGCCACGGGCACCACCAACATGGTGGGCATCGCCGAGTTCCTGGCCACCAACCGCCTCACCGACGAGGGGCTGCTGCTGGCCGGCGTGGGCCTCATGCTGGTGGGCTTCGGCTTCAAGGTGGCGGCCGCCCCGTTCCACGCCTGGACCCCCGACGTGTACCAGGGGGCGCCGTCGCCGGTGGTGGCGTTCATGGCCTCGTCGGTGAAGGTGGCCGGCTTCGCCGGGATGCTCCGCGTCATCGTGGTGACGTTCTCGACCCACCGCCTGGACTGGCAGCCCGTGGTCTACGGCCTGGCCGTGGCCAGCCTGGTGGTGGGCGCCGTGCTGGCCGTGGTGCAGACCGACGTGAAGCGGATGATGGCCTACTCGTCCATCAACCACGCCGGCTTCGTCCTGGTGGCGGTGGCCGCGGCCAGCACCGACGGCATCTCCGCCGCCCTCTTCTACCTGGCCACCTACACCCTGCTGGTGGGGGGCACCTTCGGGGTCGTGACCGTGCTGGGCCGCAAGGGCGACGGGCACCACTCGCTGGAGGACTACCGGGGCCTGGCCCGGCGGGAGCCCCTGCTGGCCGCGGCCCTCGTGGTCTTCCTCCTGGCCCAGGCCGGCACCCCGTTGACCTCCGGGTTCCTGGCCAAGTTCTACGCCGTGAGCGCCATCGTCGAGGCCGGCTCGTTCTGGCTGGGCCTGGTGGCCATGCTCACCGCCGTGGTGTCGGCCTTCCTCTACCTGCGGATCATCCTGTCCATGTACGGGGGGCCCGACGACGGCGAGGAGGCCGGCCCGCCGGCGGTGCCGGCCCGCCGCATCCGGGTGCCCCTGGCCGCCAAGGTCACCATCGCCCTGGCCCTGATGGCCACGGTGGGCATCGGCGTGGTGCCGGACCCCCTCACTAGGACGGCCCGCGACGCCACCCCCGACCTCGTGGCCGAGGACCCCGCTCCATCGCCCTGACCTGGGCCGTCCCACCGCCGCGAGGGGGATGTGGCCCCCCTTTGGCCTGTCGTGAAGGCGCTCACTAGATTCGGCCGACGTGTCGGACTTCCTCCGCTCCTACCTGACGGTTTTCGTGTTCGGGGCCGTCGCCGTCGGCCTCGTCGGGGCCGTCCTGGGGCTGGGCTCGTTCATCCGCCCCCACCGGCCCCGGCCCGAGAAGCTGCTCACCTACGAGAGCGGCGTCGACCCGGTGGGCGACGGGTGGACCCAGGCCGAGATCCGCTACTACATCTTCGCCCTGCTGTTCGTCATGTTCGACGTCGAGGCCGTGTTCATCTTCCCCTGGGCCACCCGACTCGAGGCCTACGGCGCCTTCGGGGTCGTCGAGATGTCCGTCTTCATCGTGGTGCTGGCCCTGGGCCTGCTCTACGCCTGGCGCAAGAAGGTCCTCCGTTGGATCTGATCCGTTGCTCACCTGTCCCGGGGTCCACGTCCCCGGCTCCCGGCGACACCCGCTGATGGGCCTCATCGAGAGCGGCAGGTCGCCCAAGCCCCTCACGGCCCTCCTCAACATCTCCCGCAAGTACTCCCTCTGGGCGTACCAGTGGGGGCTGGCGTGCTGCGCCATCGAGATGGGGGCGGCCTTCGCGTCGCCCCGCTTCGACGTGATGCGCCTGGGGGTCATCCCCTTCCCGGCCTCGCCCCGCCAGGCCGACCTGGTCATCGTCTCGGGCACGGTCACCGACAAGATGGCACCGTCGGTGCGCCGGCTCTACGAGCAGATGCCCGACCCCAAGTACGTGATCTCCATGGGGAGCTGCGCCAACTGCGGTGGGCCCTACTGGGACAGCTACTCGGTCACCAAGGGCGTCGACCAGATCATCCCCGTCGACGTGTACGTGCCCGGCTGCCCGCCCCGGCCCGAGGCCCTGATCGAGGGCATCGTCCTGCTGCAGGAGCGGATCCGCACCGAGGACCCGGCCGAGCGCTGGCGAGGGGAGCCGATCGTTGTCTCCTGACACCGACGCTCCCCCCGAGGTGGAGGCGGCCGACGACGCGCCCCGTGACGAGGCCCGCGAGGCCCTGCGGGACCGCTTCGCGGCCGAGCTGGGCGACGCCGTGGTCGACAGCCACATCGCCGTGGGCTCCACCCTGTGGGTGCGGGTCACGGCCGAGGCGTGGCGGACCGCCGGCCAGGTGGCCCGCGACCACCTGGGCTGCCGCTGGTTCGACTTCATCTCCGGCGTCGACTGGTTGCCCTCCCCGTGGGGCCGCTACGAGAACGACGGCTTCGACCAGCCCGCCGAGCCCGACACCGAGATCACGTCCTCCGACCCCACCCGCCACCCTGACGGTGCCGGCTCCGCCGGCCCTGTGTTCGAAACGGGCGTGGCCGGCGGCGAGGCCCGCTTCCAGCTGCTGGCCCGGGTGGTGAACCTGGCCGAGCACACCGACATCATCCTGAAGGCCGACGTCGGCGACGACATGACGATGCCCAGCTGGGTCCCCCTCTACGACGGGGCCGACTGGCACGAGCGCGAGACGTGGGAGATGTTCGGCATCACCTTCGAGGGCCACCCCGGCCTGCGCCACATCTACCTGCCGGCCGACTTCGAGGGCCACCCGCTGCGCAAGGACTTCCCCCTCATCGCCCGCATGGTGAAGCCCTGGCCCGGCATCGTCGACGTCGAGCCCATGCCGGCCGAGGACGAGCCCGCCGAGGACGAGCCTGCCGCCGACGAGGGCGACGCCGAGGGAGGTGAGGCATGACCGCCGTGTCCGACCGCGAGCAGCTGCGCTACATCGCGGCCCAGGCCGCGGATGCCCGCATCAACTTCGAGATCGAGACCGAGGGGATGACCATCAACCTCGGCCCCCAGCACCCCGCCACCCACGGGACGCTGCGCATCGTGGCCAAGCTCGACGCCGAGCAGGTCATCACGGCCGAGCCGGTGGCCGGCTACATGCACCGGGGCTACGAGAAGATCTGCGAGGCCCGCACCTACCCCCAGATCAACACGCTGGTCAACCGCATCGACTGGCTGGGGAGCTTCGCCAACGAGGTGCCCTTCATCCTGGCCTCCGAGCGGCTCATGGACGTCGAGGCCCCGCCCCGGGCCCAGTGGATCCGCACCGCCATGTTCGAGATGAGCCGCATCGCCAACCTGGTGCTGTTCGCCGGGGACACCGCCCTGCAGATCGGCGGCCAGACCGCGGCGTTCTACGGCTTCCGGGACCGGGAGTTCGTCCTCAACCAGATCGAGGCCGTCTCCGGGGGGCGCTTCCACCCCAACTTTGACCGCATCGGCGGCTTGAAGGACGACCTGCCCAAGGGCTGGATCGCCGAGACCAAGACGGCCATGGAGAAGGTCCGGGCCTTCTGCGACGAGATCGACGACCTGGTCACCGGCAACGAGATCTTCCAGGCCCGCACCCGAGGCGTCGGCATCATCCCGGCCGACGTGGCCCAGAGCTACGGCCTGTCCGGGGCCAACCTGCGGGGCTCCGGCGTCGACTGGGACCTGCGGCGCGACAGCCACAGCGGCCTGGTGCACCGCGAGCTGGACTGGAAGGTGCACACCCACCCCGACGGCGACTGCTTCAGCCGCTGGTGGGTGCGCATCCAGGAGATCCGCGAGGCCACCCGCATGGTCGACCAGTGCCTGGACGGCCTGCCCAGCGGCCCGATCATGGCCAAGGTCCCCCGCATCATCAAGGTGCCGGCCGGCGAGGCCTACGTGGAGACCGAGAACCCGCTGGGGGCCATGGGCTACTACGTGGTGTCCAAGGGTGACCTGGGGCCGTTCCGGCTCAAGATCCGCTCGGCCAGCTTCAACAACATCTCGGTGCTGCCGTGGGTGCTCCGGGGGGTCTACGTCCCGGACATCGTCTCCATCCTGGCCTCGCTCTACTTCATCCTCGGGGACATCGACCGGTGAGCGAGCGCAGCGAGCGAACCAGGCAGGACGGCATGGGTGCCGACGGCGAAGCCGTCATCGCTCATGGGCGCCCCGGCACCGGCCGCGGCCATGCCATCGGCGACGTCGAGGGGCGCCCATGAGCGGCGCGTCGGCGATCTTCTCGGTCGAGCTGGCCTACTGGCAGCAGACCATCCTGCGCAGCGTGGGCGTGCTGGCCGCGGTGCTGCTGCCGGCCGGGACCATCGTCTACCTGTTCCTGTTCAAGATGATGAGCTTCATGCAGAGCCGGATCGGGCCCAACGAGGCCGGCCCCTACGGCTCGATGCAGCTCCTGGCCGAGGTGGGGAAGTGGCTCCAGAAGGAGGACATCTTCCCGTCCAAGGCCGACCGCCACCTCTTCGCCATGGCCCCCTACATCGTGGTGGCCTCGGTGCTGCTGGTGTACGTGGCCGTGCCCTTCGGGCCCGACGCCTGGTTCGCCGAGCTCGACGCCGGCATCTTCTACGTGCTGGCCGTGTCGTCCCTCTCGGCCATCGGCGTGCTGGTGGCCGGCTGGGCCTCGGCCAACAAGTACGCCCTCATCGGTGGCCTGCGAGCGGCCGGCCAGCTCATCGCCTACGAGCTCCCCATGCTGCTGGCCGTGGTGGGCGTGTGCGTGCAGGCCGGCAGCCTCAACCTGTTCGACATCGTCCGGGCCCAGGCCGACGGGGCCATCTTCGGGTGGGAGGCGGTGGGCAACCCCTACATCCTCACCCAGTTCGCGGGCTTCGCCATCTTCATGGTGGCCACCCAGGCCGAGCTGACCCAGCCGCCGTTCGACATGCCGGTGGCCGAGTCGGAGCTGGTCACCGGCTACATGACCGAGTACTCGGGCATCCGGTTCCTGCTGTTCTTCATCGCCGAGTTCGCCTCGGCCGGGGCCTTCGCCATCATCGCCTCCACCCTCTTCCTCGGGGGCTACTACCTGCCCGGCCTGGACCTGGACGCCAACTACATGAACGTGGTCGGCCCGTTGGTGCTGCTCGGGAAGATGGTACTGGTCACCTTCCTCATCTTCTGGGCCCGGTTCACCTACCCCCGCTTCCGTGAGGACCAGCTCCAGCGCTTCGCCTGGACCGTGCTCATCCCCCTCGCCCTGGTGAACATCCTCGCCACGATGATCCTGAAGGTGGCCTTCTGATGCCCAAGCCACGCGTGCCCGGCATGCTCATCGGCCTCCGGGTCACCTTCGTCGAGCTGATGCGGACCATGTTCCCCAGGCGGGGCATCAAGACCTTCATCCCCGCCCCGTCCCTCGGCGCGGTCACCGTGCAGTACCCGCGGGAGAAGGAGGACCCGGCTCCCCGGTCCCGCGGCGTCATCGCCCTCCACGAGGGCAACTGCACGGCCTGCATGCTGTGCGCCCGAAGCTGCCCGGACTGGTGCATCTACATCGAGGGCCACAAGGAGAAGGCACCGCCTCGCCGGCCGGGCGGCAAGCCCCGGCAGGTCAACGCCCTCGACCGCTTCGACATCGACTACTCGCTGTGCATGTACTGCGGGATCTGCGTCGAGGTGTGCCCGTTCGAGGCCCTGTTCTGGACCCCGGAGTACGAGTACTCCGAGCCCCGCATCGCCGACCTGCTCCACGACAAGGCCCGGCTGGGCGAGTGGATGGACACGGTGCCCGACTTCGAGCCCTACGAGGCCGGGTCGGAGCAGAAGGTGAAGAAGGTGCCGCGCTAGATGTCGCTGCTCGCCTCCACCCGGATGGCCCTCCCCGGGACCGACGCGCCGATCAACGTCTCCCAGACGGTCGGCTTCGGCGTCATCGCCCTGGTCATGGTGGTGTCCGCCCTCCGGGTGGTGACCACCCGCAACGTGGTCCACGCGGCCATGTGGCTGGTGGTGGTGCTGGCTGGCGCCGCGGCCCAGTACATCCTGCTGGCCGCCGAGTTCGTGGCCGTCACCCAGGTGATGGTCTACATCGGGGCGGTGGTGGTGCTGTTCCTGTTCGGCGTGATGCTCACCCGGGCCCGCCTGGGCACCGACGCCGAGCTGACCCGCAAGAACTGGTACGGCGGGGCGTTCGTGGCCGTGGTCATGCTGGGCCTGCTCAGCTTCAGCCTGGTCGACACCTTCCAGGACGCCAAGCTGCCGGAGGAGCGCCAGGCCGGCCTGGTCCTGCCGGCCGCCGGCGACCCGGCGGGTGACGCCCACCCCAACGCCGGCTCCAACACCGCCGCGGTGAGCGACACCATCTTCTCCAGCTACCTGGTCCCCTTCGAGGTGGTGTCGGTGCTGCTGACCGCGGCCCTGGTCGGCGCCATCGTCATCGCGAGGAAGGACTAGCCGTGCTGCTGAACCAGTTCCTCCTGCTCTCGGCCATCCTCTTCTCGATCGGCGTCTACGGGGTCATCGCCCGCCGCAACGGCGTGGCCATCCTCATGTCGATCGAGCTCATCCTGAACGCGGTGAACATCAACCTGATCGCCTTCGCCGCCATGCAGGGCGACCTCGCCGGCCAGGTCTTCGCCCTGTTCGTCATCGCCATCGCCGCCGCCGAGGTGGGCGTGGGCCTGGCCATCGTCCTGGCCATCTACCGCAACCGCAAGAGCGTCGACCTCGACGAGCTCGACGTGATGAAGGGCTGAGCCGATGCTGACCCACGCCTTCATCATCCCGCTGGTCATGGCCGTGTCGTTCCTGGCCATCCTGGCCGTGGGCAAGCGCCTGCCCAAGGGCGGGGCCGAGATCGGCATCGCCGCCATCGCCGTCTGCTTCGTGCTGGCCCTGGCCACCGGGGTGGGCTGGATCCAGCGCACCAACCACCCGCCCGAGGTGGCCCACGCGGCCGAGGAGGCCCACGGCGAGGCCGCCGGCACTCACGGCGCCGAGCGCCCCACCGCAGCGGAGGCCGACGGCGACCACGCCGAGGAGCCCGGCGCCACCGCAGCCGAGGACGGCGAGAGCGAGGGCGACCACGGCCAGGCCACCGCGGCCGACGCCGAGGCGACGGGCGGCGCCCACGGCGAGGACGACGGCACCGGCGCGGCGGCGACGGAGGGCGCCACCGAGACCGAGGGCGATCACGGCGAGGCGGCCGCCGGGGCCCACGGGGCCGAGGCCGAGGAGCACCACGAGGTGCCGCCGGTGATCCGGAACATGACCTGGCTCCGGACCGGCGGCCACGACATCACCGTGGGCACCCTGGTCGACGGGCTCACGGCCATGATGCTGCTGGTCGTCACCCTGATCTCGCTGCTGGTCCACGTCTACAGCAGCGACTACGTGGCCGGCGACCGGCGCTTCACCCACTACTACGCCTTCCTCAGCCTGTTCACCGCCTCGATGCTGATGTTCGTGCTGACCGAGAACACGCTCCAGCTCATCGTGGGCTGGGAGCTGGTGGGCCTGTGCTCCTTCGCCCTCATCGGGCACTGGTGGGAGGAGAAGCCCAACTCCGACGCCGCCCTCAAGGCCTTCCTCACCAACCGGGTGGGCGACGTGGGCCTGCTGGTCGGGGTGTCGGTCCTGTTCTTCGGGGCCGGGGGCACGTTCGACATCACCACCATCAACACCATGGCCAACGCCGGGGAGATCGACCACCTGGTGCTGCTGGTGGCGTCGTGCTGCCTGCTCACCGCGGTGATGTCCAAGTCGGGCCAGTTCATCCTCCACACCTGGCTGCCCGACGCCATGGCCGGACCCACCCCGGTCTCGGCCCTGATCCACGCCGCCACCATGGTGGTGGCCGGCGTGTACATGGTGGCCCGGCTGTACCCGGTGTTCTGGCACGGCCTCTCCATCGGGGAGTCCAACGTCAACCTGCTGGCCGTGGTGGGCTCGGTGACCCTGCTCTTCGGTGCCCTGCTGGCCTTCGTGCAGAACGACGTCAAGAAGGTGCTGGCCTACTCCACCGTCTCCCAGCTGGGCTACATGGTCATGGCCCTCGGGGTGGGGGCGTGGACGGCGGCCACCTTCCACCTCTTCACCCACGCCCTGTTCAAGGCCTGCCTGTTCCTGGGGGCGGGCTCGATGAGCCACGCCTGCCACCACAGCTTCGACATGAAGAAGGACTACGGCGGGCTGCGGCGGACCATGCCCTGGACCTACCGCACCTTCATGATCGGCACCGCGGCCCTGATCGGCATCTTCCCGCTGGCCGGGTTCTGGTCGAAGGACGAGATCCTGGCCGGGGCCAACCAGCTCGGCGGGGACGGCGGCTACCAGCTCATGTTGGTCATGGGCGTCCTGGGGGCGGTCTGCACCGCGGCCTACATGACCCGGGTCATCTGGTACTGCTTCTTCGGTGAGCCCCGGGGGGCGGCGGCGGCCCACACGCCGCACGAATCGGGCCCCCGCATCGTGCTGCCCCTGGTGGTCCTGGCCGTGCTGGCCGTCTTCGCCGGCTTCACCAACCTGCCCGACACCGGGGCCCTGTCGTTCGTGCCCGAGACCTTCGCCCTGCGCTTCGAGCACTTCGTCGAGCCCACCACCGCGGCCTTCCCGTCCGGCGCGCTGGTCGGCGCCGAGTTCCACCACCCCGAGTTCTCCATCGCCATCGCCCTGACCACCACGGTGCTGGCCCTGCTCACCATCGGGCTGGCCTACGCCTGGTTCTGGAAGGGCAAGGGCCCCCACGGCCTCACCGAGCGCAACGCGCTGGCCCGGGCCGGCTACCGCCTGCTGGAGAACAAGTACTACCTCGACACGCTGTACACCACGATCATCGTGGGGGCGGTGAAGGGGCCGATCGCCCGCGCCGCCAACTGGTTCAACCAGCACGTCCTGGACGGGGTGGTCAACGGGGCCGGGTCCTCGGCCCGCTTCGGGGGCCGGTGGCTCTACGAGAAGGTCGACCAGGGCATCATCGACAACGTGGTGAAGGGCTCCGGCGCCGGGGCCGAGGGGTCGGGCCAGCTGCTGCGCCGGACCCAGACCGGCAAGGTCCAGACCTACGGCGCCTACCTGTTCGGCGCGGCCACCGTGCTGGCCGCCGTGTTCGTGATCATCGCCAGCGCGAGCTGACAGAGGAGAGACCGTGGAAGACCTGCTCAACGGCTGGGGCCTCACCCTCACCGCCTTCGTGCCCCTGGTGGGCGCGGTGGCGCTCATGGTGATCCCCCGGGCCCACGAGGCCCTGCACAAGGTCGTGGCCCTGGTGGCGAGCCTGGTGAGCTTCGTCATCGCCGTCGGGGTGGCGGTGTCCTTCGACTACGACGCCACCAGGGTGCTGCAGTACGAGGTCGACAAGTCGTGGATCGACATCATCAACAGTCGCTACATCGTGGCCGTCGACGGCATGTCGCTCCCGCTGCTGCTGCTGACGGTGTTCATCGTCCCGCTGGTCATCGTCTACTCGTGGAACCACTTCCCCGAGCCCCACAACCCGAAGGCCTTCCTGGCCCTCATCCTCATCCTCGAGACGGGCATGGTGGGCACGTTCATCGCCCAGGACCTCATCCTCTTCTTCGTGTTCTTCGAGGTCGTCCTGCTGCCCATGTACTTCATGATCGGCGTGTGGGGCGGCGAGCAGCGCCAGTACGCGTCCATCAAGTTCTTCCTCTACACGCTGTTCGGCTCGGCCCTGATGATCGTGGCCTTCCTGTCGCTGTACTTCCTGGCCGAGGGGCCGAACGGCCAGCCGCTCAACACCTTCGACATGCGAGCCCTCACCGAGTGGGGCGGCGCCGGCCTGGCCTCGACCACCGCGGTGCTGATCTTCGGCGGCATGTTCATGGGCTTCGGCATCAAGGTGCCCATGTTCCCGTTCCACACCTGGCTGCCCGATGCCCACACCCAGGCCCCCACCCAGGGCTCGGTGATCCTGGCCGCGGTGCTGCTGAAGCTGGGCACCTACGGCTTCATCCGCGTCGCCATCCCCATCCTGCCCGAGGCGGCCCGGGACTGGGCCCCGTGGATCGGCGGCCTGGCCGTCATCGGCATCATCTACGGCGCCCTGGGGTGCCTGGCCCAGACCGACATGAAGCGGCTCATCGCCTTCTCCTCGGTGGCCCACATGGGCTACGTGATGCTGGGCATCGCCACCCTCACCGACTTCGGCATCAACGCCGCCATCTTCGGCATGGTGGCCCACGGCCTCATCACCGGGATGCTGTTCTTCATCGCCGGGTCGGTGAAGGACCGCTACCACACCCTGGAGATCGAGCGCCTGGGCGGCCTCCTGGTCCAGGCCCCCCGCCTGGGGTGGCTGCTGGGCTTCAGCTGCATGGCCAGCCTGGGTCTGCCCGGCCTGGCCGGCTTCTGGGGCGAGTTCCCGGCCATCCTCTCGGCCTACAACCCGGGCGGCGGTTCCTCCGAGGAGCTGTTCCGGGTGTACATGGTGATCGCCGCCATCGGCACCATCCTGGCCGCCGGCTACCTGCTGTGGCTGCTCCAGCGGGTGGCCTTCGGGACGCCCAAGGAGGAGTTCGCCGAGGAGCACGTCCACGACATGCACGTCACCGACTACATCGCCTGGGTCCCCATGGTCGTCCTGATCCTGGTCCTGGGCATCTACCCCGACCTCGTGTTCCGGGTGACCGACGGCGCCGTGATCGAGTCCCTCAGCGCCATCGGCGCCAACTAGGCCCGTGCTCCCGTCCCTGCTCGCCGCCGCCCCGCCCTTCGCGTCGCCCACGCTGGACTGGCACGCCCTCGCGCCCGAGCTGGTGCTCACCGGCACGTTCGTGCTGGTGCTGCTGGTCGACCTCTTCACCGAGCAGCACAACAAGTGGCTGACGTCGTCCCTGTGCGGCCTCGGCTTCCTGGGCTCGGCCGTCCCGCTGCTCACCCTGGCCGTCGACGGGTCCGACCGGTCGATGTTCGGCGGGGCCTTCGTGGTCGACGACTTCGCCCTGGTGATGAAGGCCCTGTTCATCGTGGCCGGCTACCTCACGGTGCTGCTGTCGACCAACTACATCGCCGAGGGCGACTACTGGGAGGGCGAGTACTACACGCTGCTGCTGGCCTCGGTGCTGGGCATGAGCGTGATGGCCTCGGCCCGGGACCTGGTCACCATGTTCGTGGCCCTGGAGCTGCTGTCCATCCCCGCCTACCTGCTGGCCGGGTGGCGCAAGCGGGCCCTCACCGGCAACGAGGCCGGCCTGAAGTACTACCTGATGGGCGTGTTCGCCACCGCGGTGATGCTGTACGGCATGTCGCTGGTCTACGGCGGCACCGGCACCACGCTGCTCTCGGGCATCGGCGACCAGATCGACGGCGCCTTCGGCGACACCCCGGTGGCGGCCCTGGGCATCGTGTTCGTGCTGGTCGGCTTCGGCTTCAAGGTGTCGGCCGTCCCCTTCCACAACTGGGCCCCCGACACCTACGAGGGGGCGCCCACGCCCATCACCGCCTTCCTGTCGGTGGCGTCCAAGGCGGCCGGCTTCGTGGCCCTGCTGGAGCTCATCTTCGTGGCCTTCTACGGCCGCGACGACATCTACGGGCCCCTGATGTTCGTCCTGGCCGCGGCGACCATGACCGTCGGCAACCTCATCGCCCTGCGCCAGACCAACGTGGTGCGGCTCTTCGCCTACTCCTCCATCGCCCAGGCCGGCTTCATCCTGGCCCCCCTGGCCGTGGCCGGGGAGAGCGCGTCCACCGCCACCGACGCCATCCGGGCCGTGGTCATCTACCTGCTCATCTACACGGTGATGAACATGGGCGCCTTCGCCGTGATCATCGCCGTGGCCCGCAAGACCGGCAGCGGCGAGCTGGGCACCTGGGGGGGCCTGTTCGAGTACGCCCCGGGGCTGACCGCGGTGATGACGGTGTTCCTCTTCGCCCTGGCCGGCATCCCGCCCCTGGGGGGGTGGTTCGCCAAGTTCCAGGTGTTCAGGGCCGTGGTGGGCGCGGGCAGCACCGCCGGCTACGTCATGGGCGTGATCGTCGCCGTGAACTCGGTGATCGCCCTCTACTACTACGCCAACGTGGCCAAGCAGATGTGGTTCGAGACCGTGCCCGACGGCGACCGCACGCCCGTGCGCATCCCCGGCTCCATCGCCATCGCCCTGGGGGCCACGGTGATGGCCACCCTGGTGTTCGGCTTCTTCCCGGGCACCGTCGGCCACCTGGGCGACGTGGCCACCGACCTGTTCGCCCTGGCTGGCCCCTGACCGTTCGCCCGGCTCCTGCCGTTCGCCGGCGCGGCCGGGGCTGGACGCCCCTCCGTCGGTCCTCGCCGTCCCGGTCGGCGCGCCACGATGGGCCCATGACGCCCCTCGGCCACCAGGCGGTTCAGGCCCCCCTCGAGCGGACGACGGGACCGCGGTGGCCGGGGGGCGGTCGAGCGGCCCCGCGGGCCGGCGGGGCCGGGTGCCGGCGCCCGGAGGCGCGCCGTTCGGGCCGGGGCGATGGGTAGGGGGGAGCCGGCCCGGCCGTTCTCGGCCGTGGTGGAGGAGGCTCTGTACGCCCCGGGCGCCGGGTTCTACGAGACCGGGGGCCAGGCTGGCCGTCGGGGTGACTTCCTGACCAGCCCCGAGGTGGGCCCGCTGTTCGGGGCGGTCCTGGCCCGGGCCCTGGACCGCTGGTGGGTCGAGCAGGGCCGGCCCGACCCGTTCCTGGTCGACGAGCACGGCGCCGGTCCCGGCACCCTGGCCCGCACCGTCCTGGTGGCCCAGCCGGCCTGTGCCCCTGCCCTGCGCTGGACCCTGGTCGAGCGGTCCGCGGCCCAGCGCCGCCTCCACCCCGCCCACCTCCCCCACGTCGGTCTGCTCCCCGGCGGTCCGCTCGGCCGGTGGGCGGGTCCCGGTGGCGGCCCGTTGGTGGCCAGCGCCGGGGCGTCGCCGTCCCGGCCGGCGCACGTGGTGCTGGCCAACGAGCTGCTGGACAACCTGCCCTTCGACCTGTTCGAGGCCACCGCCGAGGGGTGGGCCGAGGTCCGGGTGGTGGGGGAGGGGCCCGACCGGGACGAGGTCCTGGTGCCGGCTGGCCCCGACGATGCCGCCACCTTGGCGGCCCTGGCCCCCGACGCCGGGCCCGGGGCCCGGGCCCCGCTCGAGCGGGCCGCCGGGGCCTGGGTGGCCGCGGTCCTGGCCGGCCTGGCCCCGGGGGGGCGGTTGGTGGTGCTCGACTACGCCTCGACCACCGCGGCCCTGGCGGCGCGTCCGGTGACGGAGTGGCTTCGCACCTACCGGGGCCACACCCGGGGCGGCCCGCCGCTGGCAGGGCTGGGCACCCAGGACGTCACGGTGGAGGTGTGCGCGGACCAGGTCGCCGCCGCGGCCCGCCCCCCGGACCTGGACCGGCCCCAGGCCGAGGCCCTTCGGGCCTGGGGCCTCGACGACTTGGTGGCCGAGGGCCGAGCGGCCTGGGCCGCCCGGGCGCCCGGTCCCGACCTGGCCACCCTCCGAGCCCGCAGCCGCGTGACCGAGGCCGAGGCCCTATGCGCCCCCGATGGCCTGGGGGCCTTCCGGGTCCTGGAGTGGGCCGTCCCCGCGGTCGCCTGACCGCTCTCCGAGCTGCGGGCGGTCGGGTGACGGTCATGGCGAGTTACCACCGGTCACCGCTCTTGACCTGGGATCGGGGACGCCGCCCCCGGAGGGGGTTTTTACTCCTGTCAGGGTCGATCGCGCATCTGTCGCAACCTCCATTTGCGACAGTGTCGGCCGTCTCACGTGGGGGGAGCGCACCCTGTGCGCGCTCGTCGTTCGAGACACCCGTGACCCATCTCCATCAGGGGGGACCCCGACATGCAAGGACGGATGGCCCGCGTGGCCAAGGCTCTGGTGGCCGGAGGGGTGGCACTCGTGCTCCTCCCGGTCGCCTCCACGACGGTGGGTGCCGCCCAGGCTCCCCCCGGTTCGGGGCAGCCCCGGGTCGCCGAGCCCTTCGAGCTCTCCATGGTGGAGGGTGAGCTGCGGATCCGGGATGCCGAGGAGCCCCTGGCCCTCGAGCAGCCCACCACCCTGACCGGCAGCTACGACACCGGCGACGAGGGCACCGGGGCCATCTCCGGCGCCACCTTCAGCACGCCGGTGGTGTCCTTCGAGACCGAGGCTCAGGGTTTCCCGGTCTTCGTCGACGCCGCCTTCTCCCAGGTGACCCCCGGTTCCGGGACCGGAGGCATCGACCCCGACGGCAACGTCGTGCTCAACACGGCCCTGACCGCCACGCTCGACATCGAGGTGGGCTCCCCGCCCCTCATCGTGGCCGAGTGCCGGACCACCCCGGTGAACGTCACCCTGGACTCGGTGGCGCCCTATGACGAGGTCACCGATCGGGTCACCCTGGCCGACGCCAACTTCACCGTGCCGGCGGCACCGGTGACGCCGGACTGCCCGCCGATCGTGGCCGACGGCATCAACGAGCAGCTGGCCGGATCCGGCCACTCGCTGACCCTGACCATGGAGGGCGAGCTGATGCCGCCTGAGCCGCCCGGGTGCCCCTCGCTCACCGACTTGGCCGCAGCCCCGCCGGCATCGACCCTCGGCACCGCGGTCAACCTGACGGCCACCGTGGTCATGGACCCCGCCTTCGCCGACGACGAGCTCTGCGAGGATGCCATCGGCGTCACGCCCGGCGGCTTCGTCGAGTTCCGTGACGGCAACCAGGTGCTGGGCACCGCCGAGCTCAACGGCTCCGGCGTGGCCGCCTTCTCCGTGGCGGATCTGCCCGCCGGCGTGCGCAACCTGACCGCCCGCTACCGCGGGCTGGACCCCTACAGCCCCTCGACCTCGGACGTGGTCACCCACCGGGTCTCGGCGCCCCCAGCCATCGTGTCGGACATCCCCGAGAACCTGCAGATCGGGGGCCCGCCGGTGGAGTTCGACGTCACCGTGACCAACACCGGCTTCGGCTCCGACGTCATCAACGGCCGCCTGGACCTCGCCTTCCGGCGGGTGACCGGTGGCGGCAACAACGTCGGCCCGCCCAACTTCACCCTGGAGTATCTGGACGGCGTCACCTGGGTGCCGGTGGTCATGTCGGGGGCCTCCGACGCCTTCGCCGCCATCAGCCCGTCGACCGGTGCGCCGCTGCCGGTGGGGGAGAGCTTCACCCGCCGGGTCCGCCTCACCGTGAAGCCCACGGCCAACCCGGCAGCCATGAACGTGACGTTCATGCTGACCCAGGTCGATCCCGTGACGGGCCTCCCGGCGCCGACGCTGAACCCCTCGGCGGCCACCGTGGCCCAGTCCGTGGTGCGGACGCACCTGGTGAACGTGCCCCGGCGGACCACCGCCGTGAACGTGTCCGGGCTGCGCCCTCACACCGTGCGCCAGGGCCAGACCGTGCGGGTCCACGGCATCACCACCACGCCTGGCACGGTCAACGGCCTGCGGCCGTCCGGGACCTTCGAGGTGCTGCTCGACGGGGTGCCGGTGCCGGTGCGCACCGACGCCACCGTGCCCGAGCTGGGGTACCAGCCGACCGTGCCCGCCGGCATCAACACGCAGAACGCCGAGTTCGTCGTGCCCATCAACGGGGCCACGGGGACCAGGACCATCACCGTGCGCTACTCCGGTGACCGCTTCTTCCTACCCGCGCAGTGGACCAACACCATCAGCGTGTTGGCCTCCCGGGGCGTGACCTACACCTGCAAGGAGGTCACGCCGTTCTTCACCGACCGCTTCACGGTCAACGTCGAAGCCAACGTCAGCCTCCCCTCGGCGGTGGCGTCGGGCACCGAGGTGGACCTCGACCAGCTGGACGTCACCCTCTACACCGACCGGGGCAACAGCGTGGACGCCTTCGGCGTCTTCTTCTCGGCGAGCAACCCGGTCCTCCCCCCCGGGTCCACGGATCCCGGCATCCGGAGCATGGACTTCGGCTTCAGCGGGGGCGGTGGCACGTCGACCTCGGTGACGTTCGCCAACAGCACGTTGATGACCGACGCCACGCGCCCCGTCGATCCCAACCCCGACCAGGTGGTCGGGTTCGAGGGGGAGACCGGGTCGGTGACCATCGAGGGCGCCCCCGGCGAGGTCGTCCCCGTCAGCCTCGAGGCGGTCGGCCTCACGGCGTTCATCGGTGGCGACCTGAGCGTCGACTGCACGCCCCTCGGCGGTGCCCTGGTGCTCGGCCAGGTCACCGTGGCCGGGACGACCCTCACCGTCGAGGCCCCTGACCCCACCCGTGCCGGTGACGAGGTCACCCTGAACGCCTCCGTGGCACCGGTCGGAGCGGTGGGCACCGTCGAGTTCCGGGACGGGACCGAGACCATCGGTGTGCGCCAGCTGGGGACCGGCGGCACGGCATCGATGATCACCGACAGCCTGGAGGCGGGCACTCACACCCTGACCGCCCGCTTCTTCGGCAACCTCGGGTCGATCTCGACCACCTCGGAGCCCGTCGAGCTGGTGGTGCTGACCGAGTTCGACTGCCAGCCCTTCGCCATCGAGGGGGACGGCGCGGTGGTGCGTCTCGTCTACATCGAGCTCCTCCACCGCTGCCCGGACCAGGCTGGCTTCGACTACTGGGTCGGTCGTCTGGCCGGAGGGACGTCACCCGAGGCGTTCGCGGCGGCGATCTCGAACACGGACGAGGCCCAGGGCCGCCTGGTGGCCAAGGCGTATCAGATGATGCTGGGCCGGGATCCGGAAGCCGCTGGGCAGGCCTACTGGGTCGGCCGCCTCCAGGGAGGTGACCGGTACGACCACCTGTTGGCTGCGCTGGCGGGGGAGGACGAGTTCTGGGTCCAGGCCGGTTCCACCAACGAGGGCTTCGTCACCCGGTTGTACGACCGGGTGCTGGAGCGGGCCCCTGATGCCGAGGGCCTGGCCTACTGGGTGGCCCGGCTGGAGGCCGGGAGGAACCGCGGCCAGGTCGCCCGATCGTTCACCACTCAGGTCGAGCCTCGTGAGCGGCTGGTCATCGGCGCCTACCAGGAGATCCTGGATCGGCCGCCCTCGCCTGCCGAGCTGGCCGACGCCACTGATGAGCTGGGGATCAACGGGGATCTGGCTGCCCTCTACGCCCAGCTGATCGGGACGCCGGAGTTCGACACCCGAGCCCAAGGTTTCCCCACCTTCTAGCTCCAGCGGAGGATCCCTCCGTCCACCAGACAGGGGAACGAGCCCGGGGGTCAGGTCCCGGGCTCGTCCTGTTCTGGCACGAAAGTGGCACTCTCCCGCTTCGCGCATGGACTGCAATCAGTTCTCCTATGTAATGCGTGATGGACCGGCTTTCACCCGGTCCATCACACACATCCAACACTCCTTGGAGGAGAACCAATGAAGATGCGCTCTGGACGCTACGCGTTCCTGGCCCTGGTCATGACGGCCGCTGTGTCCGTCATGATGGCGGCCCCCAGCGGTGCCACCGTGCACAGCTACAACATGGAGATGGTTGAGGGGTCGATCAACGTCAACGACACCATGTTCCAGACCCCGGGTGTCGGTATCGAGGAGTGCCCCGGTGGCACCTCGATCACCGGCACCGTCAACACGACAACCAACACAGTGACCGGTGTCCTGGACATCGAGTCACCGTTCGTGTCGCCCATCGACAGCGAGGACTACGTCCTTGAGGCGACCGGCACTGCCGATACACACGGCACCTACAACGCGGGTGCGGGCACCTTTGCCAACCTGCACTTCACGAACATCACCTTCGTGATCGCCGAGTTCAACACAGAGACCTGCACCACAGGCACCCAGGTGTGCACCGGCACCGCCACACTGAACGTCGGTGGCGGCCTGCACAACGGGGCCACCCTGCCCTTCGCCACAGGGGAGCAGATGTACGTGAACGGTGAGGGTGGCGTGACCAACGTCACGTTCAGCTCCTGCCCCAGCTTCGTCTGGTTCTTCCTGCTGAGTGGGGCGGACCTGTCGATTGGTGAGAACACAGACGTGACCCCCACCCCGCCCGGAGCCATCTTCGAGCAGCTGTGATCGTTGATCAATTGAAACGCCTCTGAACGAGGCAATGGCGATGGGCCCGAGGGACGATCCTCGGGCCCATCGTCGGGCTCCGAGCGAGTTTCCGCCCAGTCCTCACCCCCCGCGCACGGAATGCAAGGCGTCATATGTTGAAATTTGAGGGCCGTGGCGCGCTCTTGCGGCCCTGACGTCTGAGGCTAAGTGGACTCAGATTCGCTGTCGGCGCCTGGCTACGTGCCTCGGGCAGACGAAGCACCTCTAACCCTCAATTGTAAACGGAGCCAGACATGAAGAAGCCACCGACCTTTGGTGTACTGATTGCCCTCCTCGTGGCAACCCTGTCATGGGCGATGGCTCATCCTGGAGGGGCTACGGTGCACGGCTTCGATGTCGTTATGGTCGAAGGGTCCTTGGACGTCAATGACTTGATGATCGAAACGCCAGGTTTCGGCATCGAGGAGTGCCCTGGTTCCACCGAGATCACAGGCACCATCGATGACACAACGGGCACAGTGGCCGGGACGTACGAGGTCTTCGTGCCGTTCGTCTCTCCCGTGGACAGCCAGCCCTATGTCGCCGAAGTCATCGGCACCTCGACCTCACACGGGACCTACAACGCTGGGGCGGAGCAATTCACCGGATTGGAGTTCGGGGACAACACGTTCACGATCTCGGAGTTCGACACGGAGACCTGCCAGCCCTCGACCGAGGTGTGCATGGGCACGTCGACCTTCACCTTCGACGGAGGACTGCACAACGGAGCAACGTTGCCGTTGTCGACAGGTGAACAAATCTACATCAACGGAGCCGGGGAGATCAGCAACGTCACGTTCGCCACGTGCCCGAGCTTCGTGTGGTTCTTCTTGCTCAATGGAGCCTCCTTGACGCTCGGACCTAACACAGGAGCGTCTCCCACCCCGCCCGGTGCGATCTTCGAACAGGAGTGAGGCGCCCGATACCTCCAATCGCTCCCGGTGCCGGCCTCGACGGGGGCCGGCACCGCCCGTCGGGGGCCGCGCAGAACCGGCAGGGTTGGAGGCTCTAGACAGGTGGACGTGCTGCGCGACCCCTCCGCCCGCTCTGTCCGCTCTCGACCGGCTCGCCGGCTGCTCGTCGGGGGGGTGGCCGGGCTGCTGCTGCTCACGGCGGCGTGCAGCGACGACGACGAGCCCAAGGGGGACGGCACGACGACCACCGCGGCCAGCACCACCGCCGGCGGGTCGGACTCGTCGACCACGACCGAGGGCGGCTCCGGCCGCCCGTTGAACGAGAGCGACCTGGTCGATTCGCTGGTCGAGCCCGCCGCGGTGGCCGAGGGCCTGGAGGTGTCCGACACCATCGGTGCCGGCGACTTCCGCCCCGATGTGTGCCCGGGCCAGGAGATCGAGGTGACCTGGGACGACCAGGCCTCCCAATCCCTGCTGCGCACCGGTGGCGCCGGCACCCTGATCGTCAAGCAGTCGGTGCTGGCCTTCTCCTCGGCCGATGTGGCCGACACCTTCGTCGACTCGATGGTGGCCGCGGTGCGGGCCTGCGACCCCTCGGTGCAGATCGAGGACGTGCCCGACGTGGCCGAGCGGACCTCCCGGTTCACCGCGGCCCAGGGCGGCCCTCCGACGGCCGCCGGTGCCCTGCTGCGCCAGGGGTCCCACGTGGCCTACCTGGAGGCCTCAGGGGCGCCCGAGGTCGACTTCAACGCCGTGGTCGACCCCGAGCTCCTGACCCAGATGGCCGAGCTCCTGCCCGAGTAGGCGCCGCGCCCGCCGCCCGAGCAGGGCGGCGCTGAACCCGGCCGCTGCCCGCTGCCCGCGCCCGCTGGCGCTGCATCGCCGATCGCCGATCGCCGACCGGTGGCCCCGCGGCTTGCGGCGCAGCCGGCGTGAGCCGCACGGGATCGCCTGACGGCCTGACCGCACGGGCCCCTTGCTCGGCGGCGAACTGCCGTCAGCACGACGCCCTCACCAGGCTCTTTAGCGCCACTCGATGACGAGATGCAAGAAAACGGTGCATCGCGCATCTTCGGCAAGGTACACTTGTCACAACAGCAGGCCGCGCGGCCGTTCCCCTGCGGGGGGGTGGGCTGGCAGTTCGCCGGTCGCGGGGGCTGGTTCTCCTCAGCAGGTACTCACATCGGGGGAAGCATCCGCCACCGTGCTGACCTGCAACGCATGACGGCTGACGCAGGGAGCTCGACCATGGCGCGTGGACACGGTGGACTCGATGGCGACCCCGGGGCGCCCCCACCGCATGCTCCCACGCCCGCTCGGCCCCGGTTGATCACCCGTGTCCGTCGTTCGGCCTTCGTCGCCCTCATCGCCGTCCTCGGGGTGGCCACCTTGGTGAGCGTGGCCATCGCCCAGTTCGTGGGCCGCCCCGACGCCGCCCTGATGACCCGCTTCACGCTGGCCCACGTGGCCGCCTTCCTCGTCATGGGGGCCGTCGCCCTGCTGGTGGCCCGGCGCAGCACCAAGGTGGTCGAGTCGGTCTTCCAGCAGGAGGACAAGCTCATGCTGGCCGTGGCCCACGAGGTGCGCAGCCCCCTGAGCCGCATGCTGGTGGCGTTGGACGAGGGCAGCTCCGGCGACCTGGTGCCCGACGCGGCCATGAAGCAGGCCATGGGCCAGGGCGAGGCCCTGGCCGAGCTCATCGACGACCTGCTGGAGACGGCGCGGGTGATGTCCGGCGCCCTGCCCATGCCGTCCGAGGAGGTGCGGCTGGACGAGGTGTCGACCCGGATCGTCCACACCGGCTCCTTCGGCGCCGCCACCGTGGAGCTCGACCTCGAGCCCCACACGGTGGTCGGTAGCCCCCGGCTCATGCGCCGAGCGGTGAGCAACCTGGTGCGCAACGCCGCCCAGCACGCCTACTCCGCGGGCCCGGGCTCCATCCGGGTCCAGGTCCGGGCCGGTGGGGTGGTCGTCGAGGACGACGGCCCCGGCGTCCCGGAGGAGAAGCTGGACGCCCTGCGCTACGAGACCCCGTTGAAGCATCGAACCTCGGGCCTCGGCCTGGGACTGACCGGGTGGGTGGCCGAGTTGCACGGCGGACGCCTCGTGCTGGCCAACCGACCGGACGGCGCGGGCTTCCGCGCCCACATCGAGCTGCCGACGCAGCTCGTCGGCGACATGTCCGGAGAAGGAGACGACGTCCTGTGAGACTTCTGCTGTTGGAAGACGATCCCGACCTGCGTGGCCCCTACGCCCGTCGGTTGCGGTCCGAGGGGCACGCGGTCGACGAGGTCGACACGCTCGAGGGGGCCCGCACGGCGATGATGGACGTCGATTACGACTGCCTGGTCTTCGACCGGTTGGTGCCGGACGGGGACTCGCTCGAGCTCCTGGCCGAGATGTGGGAGGCGGGCCAGCGGCCCCCGATCCTGCTGCTGTCGGCGCTGGGCGACGGTGACGAACGGGTCCGGGGCCTGCAGGCCGGGGCGGCCGACTACGTCCCCAAGCCGGTGCGCCTCGACGAGCTCGCCCTGCGGGTGTCCAACCTCATGGTCCGCTCGACGGGCGGCTCGGCGGCGCCGGTCCGCCTGGGCCGGGTCACCATCGACCGGTCTCGCCACCACGTCGAGATCGAGGGGCGGACAGTGCACCTCACCCGGCAGCAGTACTCGGTGCTCGACCACCTGGTGGTCAACCGGCACCGCCTGGTCACCACCGAGGAGCTGCTGGAGCACTGCTGGGACTGCAACCGGCACCTGTTCGCCAACCCGCTGCACTCGCAGATCACCCGGCTGCGCTCGACGTTCCGGGGTCACATCGTCTTCGCCTCCGTGCGGGGGCAGGGCTACGAGATGCGGGTCATCAGCAAGGACGACGGTGCCGACGACGAGATCGCGTCCAGCGAGGCCTCGTAAGCGGATGCCTCTCATGAGGAGCGGACCGGCGAGATCGGGAACCGCTCCCGGACATGCGGGCAACACCTACGTGGCGGCTGGCGCGGGCGGGCTCCTCCCCCCGACGGCCACCTCCTCCATCGCACCAGTCCCGGGGCTCGTCCCCGGACCCACGACACTCGGATAGGGCGCATGGCCCCTCGTTCACGGCTCTCCCAGGCCGACCCCATCGGTCCGGCACCCGCCCGACCCCGGCTCCTGGCTTGGGTCCGGCGGTCCGCCCTGGCCGTGCTGCTGGCCCTCCTGGGCCTGGCCGCGCTGGCGTCGTGGGTCGCCGGCGCGGTCGTCGGCCGGCGCGTCATCGGCCGGTCCGACTCCGACGGCGAGGCCATGGGTGACCTGGTCGTGGCCCTCGGCCTGACCCAGCTCGTGGTCTTCGCCGGGCTCGGGCTGCTGGCCTATGCGGTGGCCCGCCGCAGCACCCGGGTGGTCGAGGACGTCTTCCGCCACGAGGACCGTCTGATGCTGGCCGTCGCCCACGAGATCCGCAGCCCGCTGGCCCGGCTGCTGGTGAGGCTGGACGAGGGCATCGACGGGACCGTGCCGACTGAGCTGGCGGTCAAGGAGGCAGCCATCGACGCGTCGACGCTCAGCGAGCTGATCGACGACCTCATGGAGGCGGCCCGGGTGATGTCGGGGGCGATGGTCCTGCCGTCCGAGGTGGTGCGGGTGGACGAGGTCGTCGGCGCGGTGGCCCGGAGCCACACGAGGGGCGACGTGCGCATCGTGGTCGAGGCCCCTCCCACCACCCTGGTCGGCAGCCCGCGCCTCCTGCGGCTGGCGGTGAGCAACCTGGTGCGCAACTCGATCCGCCACGCCTACGGGGGTCGGGGCGGGGTGGTGCACATCGAGGTCACAGCGGACGGCGTGACGGTCACCGACGAGGGCGCGGGGATCCCACCCGAGCGCCTGGACGAGCTGCGGCGTGACATCCCCCGGGGCCTGCGGCGGGCCCGCTCGGGCCTGGGCCTGGCGCTGGCCGGCTGGGTGTCGGACGTCCACGGCGGTCACCTCGAGCTGGCCAACCGGGCCGAGGGTGGTCTGGAGGCTCAGCTGGTGGTGCCCGTCGAGCTGCGGGAGGCTGTGGCCGAGCCCGCCGGCGAGCCGCCGCCGGCCGGCCCCTGACCACTCCCAGGGGTCCCGCCGCCCTCCTGTTGTCGCAGGTCAGAGGCGAGTTGCGAACCACCTGAGCACTTCGGGCAATACGGATGTGAAGGCTGTCACCCGCCGACGGGCGGGTGACGCACTCCGCACCCCTCGGGTGTGCTGCGGCGCACCAGCGTGGGGCGCGACCGAGCTACCCGCCGACGAACCAGGACGACGCAACACGATGGCTCCCCATCTCTCGAGCGCCTTGCACGACGTAGCCTCCTCCTCCTCTCCCATCCCCGATCCGGGTTCGGACGACGCGACCTTCGTCGACCCGGACGCCCTGCGCGTCCTGGTGCTGGAGGACGATCCGGTGCTCCGCCGGTCCTTCGCCAACCGGCTGCGCAGCGAGGGCCACGTCGTCGACGAGGCCTCGACGCTGGCCGGCGCCCGGGCTGCTCTGGCCGAGGCCGAGTACGGCTGCCTCGTCCTCGATCGCATCGTCCCCGACGGCGATGCCCTCGAGCTGGTGGCCGAGCAGCGCGACCAACCGGGCCGGGCCCCGGTGCTGGTCCTGTCGGGCCTGGGGGCCGTCGACCAGCGCGTCAAGGGCCTGGCGGTGGGCGCCGACGACTACGTGTCCAAGCCGGTGCGGCTCAAGGAGCTCGCTCTCCGGGTACGGAACCTGGCCGAGAAGGCCGAGTCGTCGGAGTGGGGTCCGGTGCACCTCGGAGGGGTCGTGGTCGACCGCGAGCGGGATCGGGTCACCATGGACGGGGCCGAGGTGCACCTGACCCCACATCAACACGCCGTGCTCGACTACCTGGTCGCCCACCGGGAGCGCATGATCGCCACCGAGGAGCTGCTGGAGCACTGCTGGGACGGCGGTCGCCCGCTGTTCGCCAACCCGCTCCACTCGCAGGTGACCCGGCTGCGGCGCATCTTCGCCGGCCGGCTCCGGATCGAGTCGGTGCGGGGCGCGGGCTACGTCCTGAAGGTGGACGAGGTGGCGCCGCCAGCGACCCCGTGCCGGGGGAGGGTCCGGGTGACCTCTGACGGGCGGCACCGGCACACAGGAGAATGACCGGGAGCGAGGGCGGTCCGACGACCATCGTGGTCTCGGGCCGGGGCCATGCCCGCCGACGCCCCCGCGGGACCGACGTCGAGGTGAGAGACGTCGCACCGCCGGGTCGGACGAGCAGGTAGGCCCATGATCGTCGGGTGGAGGGCCAGGCGGTGAGGGTCTTGGTGGTGGATGACGAGATGCGCGTGTGCCGGAGCTACTCGGCGCGGCTGCGGGCCGACGGCCACGCGGTGGACGAGGCGCGCAGCCTGCCCGGGGCCCGGGCCGCCTTGGTGGACGTGGACTACGACTGCGTCGTGGTCGGCACCCTGGCGGCGGACGGCGGCCCCCGAGAGATGATCGCCGAGGCGCGCCGGCAGAGGCCCACCCGCCCGGTCCTGGTCGTGTCGGGAGGCGACGACGCCGATCGGCGGATCGAGGCCCTGGAGGCCGGGGCCGACGACTCCATCGCCCGGCCGGTGTCGCTCGACGAGCTGTCCCTGCGGGTCCGCAAGCTGATCGTCCGGGGGTCGTCGCCCCGGCCCGCCGACGCCGCCGAGCGCCTCGGCCGGGTGGCCCTCCACCGCGGCCGCCGGGAGGTCACCGTGGACGGCCGGCGCATCGGCCTGACGCCGATCCAATACGCCTTGTTCGAGTACCTGCTGGCCAACCGGAGCCGCATCGTCAGCGCCGCCGAGCTGCTCCAGCACTGCTGGGACTGGAACCATCCGGCTCGGGCCAACCCCCTGCCGCCGCAGATCTCGCGGTTGCGGAAGGCGTTCCAGGGAGCGGTGCGGATCGAGTCCACCCGGGGCGTGGGCTACCGACTGCGGGTCGTCGACCCCGAAGCGTCTCCTTCCGGCTTCTGAGCGTGACGGATGGCTCGTCGTACCCCTAGGGTGGGTACATGGACCTTCCGCCGCGCACATCCGGCAAGGTCTGGCATGGTCTGATGGCGAGCGGACCCGTCAGAGGAGTGGCGGCAAGCCAGGGGGTAGACGATGCAAGGCAGTAGCTCGAGTTCGTCGGCAGGTTGCTGAGTGGGTGCGCCGGGAATGAGCCTGGTGCGGGGCGGCGGCCGGACAGAGCCAATCGATCGGTCGGTCCCGTGTGGCCGACGACAGCACGGGACCCGTCCCGGCCTGGCGCGCGGGCGCCCGCCGAGCGAGGACGGTGAGGAGGTGTACCGCGCCCACGTGGCCACGGTGCACCGTTACCTGGCCTCGCGGGTCGGCTTCGAGATGGGGGAGGAGCTGACGGCTCAGACCTTCGTCGAGGCGTGGGCCCGCCGGGACGCCTTCGACCCCGAGCGGGGCTCGCAGGTGGCCTGGTTGCTGGGCATCGCCACCAACGTCCTGCGCCACCACCTCCGCCAGGAGCGGCGCCGAGCCCGGGCCCACATGGCCCTGGCCGCCCAACGCCGCTTCACCACGCTGGCCGACTCGCTGCAGGACGAGGTGTCCGACGCCATGTCGACCGTGGAGAGGACCGCAGCCGTCCAGGTCGCCCTGGGCCAGGTCGACGGGGCCGACCGCGAGGTCCTGGTGCTGGCCGCCCAGCCCGACGTGACCTACCGGGCCATCGCTGAGCACCTGGGCATCCCGGTGGGCACCGTGCGGTCGCGGCTCAGCCGCGCCCGCCGCCGCCTGGCCGCCGAGGTCAACTCCCTCTGACGCGCCGCGGGCCGGCGGGGGCGATCTGCCGTCGCCGCCCGCTCGGCGCGCCCGTCCACAGTCGAACCCCGCCCCAGCCGGCCAGGGGCGAGGCCGGCACGCTCGTCCCCGAGCGGGCGGCGATCGGGCCGTGGATGGGTGGGGCCACAGGCGAGGCACTGGCCGCCGACATCCCTGGTTGGTACCCTTCCGATTGGTTGAGCGGTGCCTCCCCCTCGACCCTCATAGGCCTCGGTGCTCCGTCCTGTCGCGTCGGGGTACCGATGAGCCAGGTCCGTGCGTTCCTGCCGGCGTCGGACCGTCCATGGCTCAGGGGCGGCCGCCCGTACCCACCTTTCCCCCGGGTGCGGGCGGCTCCCTCACCTGGCAGCCGCCGAAACTTCGCTGCGGAGACCATTAGGCGCAGGTTCGGCAAGGTTGGCTCGGACATGGTGAGTGCAGGCACTTCTCCCGGACTGTGGTTCCGGGGGTGGTGTCGTGCGGAAGTGTTCATCGACAGGGGGGATCCCTAATCATGTTGTCCAGACGTTCGCTCATCGCATTGACCACGCTCGTGGTCGCGATGCGCGCCTTCGCTTTTGCCCTCCCCCCCTGGACTGGCGGTAGGTTCCGAAGGGTCTGACGCCCGGGTCGCAGAGGAGCTCTCCCTCTCCCTGGTCGACGGTCAGATCCTCCTCCGAGACGCCGAGGAGCCCCGCGCTCTCGAGCAGCCGACGACCATCGCCGGCACCTACGACACCGGCCTGGGCGGCACCGGGGTGATCTCCGGCGCGACGTTCTCGACGCCGACGCTGTCGATCGAGCAGGACATCACCTCCCCGTTGGTGGAGACCGCGTACATCGACGCCTCCTTCACCCAGGTCGGCGCCATCACCGGCTCCATCACCCCCGAGGGCGCGGTCCTGGTGAACGTGGACGTGCGGGTCGATCTCCACATCGAGATCGGTGACCCGGCCTTCTACTGGGCCGACTGCGCGGCCACCCCGGTGCACCTGGCCCTGCAATCCACCGCTCCCTACGACCCCGACAGCGGGCAGGTGACCCTGGCCGACCCGGACTTCACCATCCCCACCATCCCGACCACCCCCGACTGCAACACCCAGGTCAGCCCCACCATCAACGCGCAGCTGGCCGGCGCCGGCCACGCCCTGACCATGACCCTGGCCGGTGAGATCGAGCTGCCGCCCCCACCCGGGTGCCCGACGGTGACCACCCTGGCCGTGGATCCCGCGACCGGCTCGCGCCTGGACGACCCGGTCACGCTCACCGCCACCGTGATCGAGGACCCGGCCGCGGCGGCGGTGCCCGAGTGCGTCGAGGCCGAGGGTGCCCCCGCCGGGTTCGTGGACCTCTACGACGGGGCCACCCTGGTCGAGACGCTGGCCCTGGCCGCCGACGGCACCGCCACCCTGACCACCGAGGACCTGTTGGCCGGGCACCGCTCCCTGCGGGCCTCCTACCGGGGCCAGGAACCGTTCTCCGGCTCGGCCTCGCCGGCCGTGCCCTACCTGGTGGCCGCGCCGCCGACGATCACGTCCACGTTGCCGGCCTTCATCGAGATCGGCGCCGCCCCCGTCGAGCTCCAGGTCACCGCCCGCAACGTCGATCTCGGCGCCGGCATCGAGCGGGCCCGCCTGGACCTCACCCTGGCCCGCACGCTGGGGAACGGTCCCTCACCCCTGACCGGGTCACCGTGGAACGCAAGGTCGGCGACGCCTGGGTGGCCCTGCCGCTCGACGGGTCCGGGACCCTCACCGGGGCCTTCGAGGTCGGTGACAGCAGCGGTACCGACCTGGCCGCCGGCGCGGACGCGGTCGAGACCCTGCGCATCGCCGTGGGCCGGACCGTCGCCACCAGCCCCGGCCCTGTCCGCCTCACCTACGCCGTGACCGAGCTGGACGGGGGCGGGAACGCCGTCCGGACCGTGGCCACCGCCCAGAGCCCCTCCCTCCTGGTCGAGGCCAACCGGCGGCCCGCCACCATCACCTTCCCCGCCCCCTTCTTCGGCGGCCCGGTCTCTCCTCCGGTCGTCCGCCAGGGCAACACGGTCCAAGTGTTGGCGAATGTCACCGGCATCGGGGGGGCCGGAGCCTCGGGGACGGCAGAGATCTGGCTGAACGGGCGGCGGATCGACGTCCAGGTGGCCAACACCACCGATGACGTCCGGCGCGACATCCCCGTGGTGAACGGCACCATCAAGGGGAACTCGACCTGCCGGCCGACATCGTCCCGGGCTCGTACCAGGTGACGTTCAAGTACTCCGGTGACGCCCTGTTCCTGCCCGGCCAGAACACGGCCACCCTCACGGTGCAGCCCTCGATCGGCCCGATCTACACCTGCCGCATCGTCGGATCGGCCGCCAACCGGTTCAACGCCAACCTCGTCGCCCTGGGCAACCTGCCGGGGACGGCCCCCGCCGGGGCCGTCCCGGTCGACCACCTGAGCGTGGCCCTTTTCTACGGGCGGGGCGTCAACACTCAGAGCCTGGCGACCGATGTCCTCGAGACCGGGCCCAACCCGGCGGAACCTGACGGCGTGACGGGCGTCCAGCGAGTGACCTTCGGCTTCGAGCCTGGAGGGACGGGCACGGCTACCCACGTCGATCGCACCGGCACCCAGATGAACAATGCCGATCCGGCCAACCCCGATGCGATCATCGGGTTCCTGGGGGAGACGGGGGCGCCGGTGATCGAAGGGGCTCCCGGTGAGGTGGCGCCGGTGGAGCTGGCCTCGGTGACCATCGAGACCATCGACAGCTTCGAGTTGCCGAGCACCATCACCTGCACGCCGCGGGACGAGGCGACCGTCCTGGGTCGGGTCACCATCGCCGGGACGACTCTGGTGGTGGACGCGCCGCGGCCCACCCGGGGCGGCGACCCGGTGACCCTCACCGCCACGACGGCGCCGGACGACGGGTACGTCGAGTTCCTGGATGGGGACACCACCATCGGGTTCGTGGCCGTGGAGGGCGGCGCTGCCTCGCTGGTCACCACGGACCTGGCTGCCGGTGAGCATCAGCTGCGGGCTCGTCACGTCGGGGGCCTCCTGGCCGCCTCCACCTCCTCCGAGACGGTGCCCCTCACCGCTCTGCCCGAGCACGAGTGCCCGGGCTTCGTGGCCGAGGGCTCCGGGGCAGTGGTGCGCCTGGTGTACCTGGAACTGTTGGGCCGTTGCCCGGATCAGGCCGGGTTCGATCACTGGCTGGCCCGTTTGGAGGGTGGGACGTCGCAGCAGGCGTTCGCTGATGTGATCTCGGCATCGGCCGAGGCGCGGCGGGTGGTGGCCAACGACGCCTACCGGACCATGCTCGGCCGCGACGGCGACCCGGCCGGCCTGGCGTTCTGGGCCGAGCGGTTGCGGACGGGTCGCTACGACGAGCTGCTGACCGCCATCGGTGACACCGAGGAGTACTGGTCCCAGGCTGGTTCCACCAACGAGGGGTTCGTGACCCGGACCTACCAGCGGGTCCTGCAACGGGATCCCGATGCCGCGGGCCTGGCCTACTGGACCAGCCGCCTCGATGGTGGTGAGGCTCGGTTCGTGCTGTTGCGCACGTTCACCCGCCTGGTGGAGCCGGCCCGGGTGATCGTGGTCCAGTCCTACGACGAGATCCTGGACCGGGCCCCCACCGCAACCGAGATCGAGAACCAGGTCGAGCGGTTCCGGGCCGACGGCAACCGCTCCGCCCTCTACGGCCGCCTCATCGGCACCGCCGAGTTCGTCACCCGGGCCCAGAGGCTCCCCAACCCCGAGGACTGAACCCCGTCCCCCCGCCGGGTGGCCTGGTCGAGGCCCGTTCCTCGACCGGGCGACCGCCTGGGGGGCGATGTGATCTCGGTGGGTCGGCCTCCTGTGCCGGCCCACCGATCGAGCCCGGTCCGTGCGTTCCTGCCGGCGCCGGACCACCAGCGGCTCACGGACCGGCCGCCCGCCCCATCCCCCGGGGCGGGCGGCCCTCCCGTGCCGGCCCCCCCGGAGGGGAACGGTCGGCGGACCTTTGGCACTCGGGGCTTGCGAGTGCCAAACGGCGGTCGTAGGGTTGGCACTCGGCACGAGAGAGTGCCAGCCGCCCCGATCTCGGGGAGATGAACCTCGGTCCCCAGCGTGGGGGCCCAGCCGACTACGGAGGCGCAATGAACCTTCAGCCGCTCGACGATCGCATCGTCGTCCGCCCCGGTGATGCCGAGGCCACGACCGCCAGTGGGCTGGTCATCCCCGACACCGCCAAGGAGAAGCCCCAGCAGGGCGAGGTCCTGGCCGTGGGCGAGGGTCGCTGGAACGAGGATGGCGACGAGCGCATCCCCGTGGGCATCGAGGTGGGCGACACCGTCGTCTACTCCAAGTACGGCGGCACCGAGATCACCTCGGACGGTGAGGACCTGCTGATCCTCAACGCCCGTGACGTGCTCGCCAAGATCACCAAGTAGGAGCCCCCATGCCCAAGATGCTCAAGTTCGACGACGAGGCCCGCCGCGGCCTGGAGGCCGGCGTCAACAAGCTGGCCGACGCGGTCAAGGTCACCCTCGGCCCGCGAGGCCGCAACGTGGTGCTGGAGAAGAAGTTCGGCGCCCCCACCATCACCAACGACGGCGTGTCCATCGCCCGCGAGGTCGAGCTGGAGGACCCCTACGAGAACATGGGCGCCCAGCTGGTGAAGGAGGTCGCCACCAAGACCAACGACGTCGCCGGTGACGGCACCACCACCGCCACCGTCCTGGCCCAGGCCCTCGTGAAGGAGGGCCTCCGCAACGTGGCCGCCGGGGCCAACCCCATGGCCCTGAAGCGGGGCATCGACAAGGCCGTCGAGGCCGCCGTCGAGGCCGTCCGCGACCAGGCCCGCGACATCGACGACCGCTCCGAGATCGCCCAGGTGGCCACCATCTCGGCCAACAACGACAGCGCCATCGGCGAGGTCCTGGCCGACGCCATCGACAAGGTGGGCAAGGACGGTGTCGTCACCATCGAGGAGTCCAACACCTTCGGCATGGACCTCGAGTTCACCGAGGGCATGCAGTTCGACAAGGGCTACCTCTCGCCGTACTTCGTCACCGACGCCGAGCGCCAGGAGGCCGTCATCGAGGACGCCTACGTGCTCTACGTGGAGGGCAAGATCTCCTCGGTCCAGGACATGCTC